>OJMH01000175.1_pt1 | contig 95346 bp, 93 predicted proteins | sample 1597111 | NCBI WGS metagenome assembly OJMH01 (sample SAMEA2452115, study PRJEB22498) | human gut metagenome | reverse complement strand
GTCGTGCCCTGATTGGCAAAGAATATACGGAAAGCACAGTTACCAAGTTTGATACTTCCATAAACCGTCTGAAAGAATATATCCGTAGTTGTTACCATTGTGATGATATAATGTTGGCGGAACTAGACGGACAGTTTATCCGTAATTTTGATTTTTGGCTGAAAACGGCAAGCATTGCCAAAATAACTCCGCATTGAAACATTTGAAGAACCTGAAAAAGGTTATCCGTATTGCTTAGGCTAATGATTGGATAAAGAAAGACCCGTTTTACGGCATCCACTTTAAGCAGGATGAAGTTAATTTAGAGTTCCTTTCACGTGAAGAACTGGATATTCTGATGAAAAAAAATTTACTATCAAACGGTTGGGGCAGGGAAGAGAAGTTTTTGTCTTTTGTTGTTTTACCGCGCTCGCTTTCGTGGATGTGCAGCAATTAAGCCGTGAACACCTGATAAAAGACAATAACGGTGCTTTGTGGATACGCAAGGCACGACAGAAAACCAATCAGATGTGTAATGTTCCCGTTTTATCTATTCCTCAAAGGATATTGAGGAAATATGAAGATAATGTAGAGTGCATAAAGAAAGGAGTACTTTTGCCCGTAATCAGCGCATGAATGCTTACTTAAAAGAAATCGCTGATTTATGCGGTATTACCAAACGTCTAACTACTCATGTTGCAAGACATACTGCGGCTACCGTAGTTTTTCTCGCCAATAATGTATCAATGGAAAATGTATCTAATACAGATAAAAGTTATAATATTTGGCGTACTTTTATAGTTTTGCATGAAATAGTTAAAAAAATAATATAACGATGAATAATATTTTTAATTTGAGTGTCAAAACTTGCTCTGAGGATATAAACATCAATTTATCAGTAGGGGAAACTTTATTTATTCTTGGAGCAAACGGAACAGGAAAGTCTGCTTTAATGCATAGACTTTATACCAATCACAAAGATGATAGTAAGTGGATTACAGCCCATAGGAAAACATGGTTTACAAGCAACGCTATGGATTTAACGCCAGCGTCTCGTAAACAAATGAATGAGTATATCCAAAATTTTGACATACAAGATTCATCGAGATGGAAAGATGACTATTATCAACAGCGAGCTGATATTTCTATATTTGATTTAATCAACTCTGAAAACACACGTGCGCGGCAAATTGCTAAAGCTGTAGATCTTGTTCAATTAGATAAAGCGAAAGATATCTCTTTAAAAAATCAATCTCCTATTGAAATTGTTAATGAATTATTTCAAATTTCTAATATTTCTGTAAAAATTGAACTGGGAGAAAATGAGGAATTATTTGCAATAAGAGATGGACATAAATATAGCATTGCAGAACTTTCTGATGGTGAACGCAACGCTCTATTAATAGCAGCAGAAGTATTGACAGCTAAACCTTATACTTTGGTGCTTCTTGATGAACCTGAAAGACATTTGCATAGGTCTATAATTTCTCCTTTATTAAATAGTTTAATATCAAAGAGAAGAGATTGTTCGTTTATTGTTTCAACTCATGATACAAGTCTGCCAACTGATTGTAATGATTCGAAAATTCTACTTATAAGAAGTTGCCAATGGAACAACAACATAGTTTCCTATTGGGATGCAGATTTATTAATGAATTCAAATGATATTCCATTTATAGTAAAGAAAGAAATATTAGGAGCCAAACGAAATATTCTTTTTGTGGAGGGAAATGAAACTAGTTTGGACAAACAAATTTATCAATTGATTTATCCTAATACAAGTATTATATCTCAAAAGAGTTGTACAAATGTAGAAAAAGCAGTTATTGGTATTAGAAATACAGAGGCATTACATTGGATTAATGCTTTTGGTTTAATTGATGCGGATGATAGAACTCTAGAAACTATAGAAAAACTAAAAGAACATGGAATTATTGCTCTTGAATGTTATTCCATAGAGGGGTTATATTATAATGAATTCGTTATAAAAAAAGTAATTCAGACTTTAGAAGGAATATCAACTGAAGATTTTTCTTCGGCTTTCGATATAATAAAAAATAAAATTTTGAGTAGTATTTCTAGTCATAAAGATAGATTGTGTGCACGTTTATGTGAAAGAAAAATTAGAAATGAAATTCAAGGGAAAATGCCTAGTCATACAGAAATCAAAGATTTACAAAATCTATCTATAAATATAGATATTAAAAACAAATTAGATGCAGAAAAGAATTTATTTGACGAATATCTTAAAACAGCAGAATTAGATTCTTTATTAAGTCGGTATCCAATAAGGGAAACTCCAATCATTAAAGATATAGTTGATGTATTGAGAATGTCAAGAACAAGATATGAATCTATTGTTAGAAAGCTTGTTACTATAGATAAAGATATTCTTCTATTTTATAGAAGTAAGTTGTTGCAGTTAACATCTTTGATGGGGTATAGCATTTCTGAATGCTAAATAAAACATTAACAAAGATAAGCTCCGTATTCCGTCCGTTCAAGCCCAAGCCCTACGGGTTTGAAAGAAAATCTCCACACCTCAAGATGTTCGGGTAGTATTTTCTTCCAAAGGCTTGCACAGACGGAATACTACACTAATACAGCTAATGTTCTTAGTCTGTTTCGGAAAAAATGTGTTGTTTTGAGGACGGTAGGTTATTCCTGCCGTTCCTTATTATAGTAGGCTTGTAAAAGTCGTTCTATGTCGCTTTGACGGTAGATAATCTTTCCTTTTATCTGAATGTATGGGATAACGCCTGTATCTCTCCATTCTTGCAGCGTGCGGATGCTTACTTTCAGACATTTGGCTACATCCTTGTTACTTAGAAACTTTTCACCGTTCAAATACGCTTTGTTTTCCTTTGCCAATCGGCTGATACCATCTAACATTCTATCCACAGACTGAAAGAAATCCTTAATTATCTCACTATTGCTGTTTATAAGTTCCATATTGTTATCTATTGATTTATAATTGGTTTGAATGATTGACATACATACACGTGTCAGTTACGCAGATACTCACCATAGTAGGATATGGAAATACTATCTTTTACCACATCATAACTGATATAAAGCCGTTTAAAGCCTTCAACGATAAAGTAACGGTTATCTTCTTTCTGTATCTCGTAAACGGCTGGTTTTGCCTGTCCGTTATCCGATACATGGAGCATCGAAAGGAAATACTTTCTCTTGCTTTGGTATATCATCACCGTAGGATGAAGATTTAAACTTTCCCATATTCCGACAATAGCAGACAATTTGAATGATTGGTTTACTCCCGTATTATTTTCTTCTTTCTTTTCCATAGGGCAATATTTATTGTTTGATTTATAATCCGCTTTCTTGTTTTCCGTACATTCTGCAATCAGTCTTTCAATATCGGCAGATTTATAGTATAGTTTGTTGCCGATTTGGGAATAACCCAGCTTGCCACTATCCCGATAGTTCTGCAAACTTTGAATGCTGATACCGAGCAGGGCACACACTTCACGACCTGACAGCCATTTATCCGGCTGACGGGTATTCTCTTTACAAATCCGTTCCACCTGACTGACGAAGCCGGAGAACCGCCCGCACACCTGTTAAAAGGTTTGTTCCTCAATAGTTACAATATTCATACGTTCTTCTCTATGGAACAGAAAAAGAAGTCATTTAACAAAAGCGGTCGAAAGCCTAAACTTGACCCACGAACACATCGGTATTCGTTCAATTTGGACGATGTAGAGAACGCCAAATTCCTGTCATTTTTTGATAGGTCAGGTTACACTATCAAAGCGCATTTCATTAAGAACTGTATCTTTGGGAAGTCGTTTAAAGTGCTTAGGATTGACAAAAGCAAGGTTGATTATTACATTCGACTCTCCCAATTGTTTTCACAATTCAGAAGCATAGGCATACTTTATAACCAAACGGTGAAAGAACTCCATTCTAATTTTGCGGAAAAGAAAGCACTTGCCCTGCTTTACAAGCTGGAACAGTACACTGTTGAATTGGTAAAGACGAACCAACAGATTATTGCGCTTACCAAACAGTTTGAAGCATCTTATAAGGAAAAGGGGATAATATCGGCAGAGAAGTAAGTACAGGCTTGCCAAAAGAAAAAACATCCCGAAACTGCCACGTGTACAGCTTCGGGATGAATTCTAATTTTAGTTGTTTGCTTTAATATAAGACTAACGGGTTTAAAATCATATACTGTATTCAGCAAATTATAATCTTCTCCCCAAAGGATTACTTGTAGTACATTCTTATATTATCATATAATCTTAACAAAGATAATTATTCTCCTTTGAAAATGAAATAATTGTAGAGAAATGACTACTTTTGTTTATCATAAAAGTGAAAACCCATAATTGAGCATATGAAAAAGTTGATACTATTTTTTACTAATCCGATTATTGGAGGAATCTTGTCTTTAATAGGAATTTTGGAAATCCTATTTAGTATCCCATCCTCATATCTAAACTATAGAATATCATTGTGGATAATAGTTTTAGTCATCGGATTTATCATTTTTGTATCATATTTATATAAAAAGCTACGAATTCTATATTTTATTAAAACATATACTTCTGATAGTTTTGGAGGATCTCGTACTTATACTTGGAAATGGAGTAAAACCACATATTATACCAATGTTTATGGATATATGCCCGACCACATTAATGTTCAAGATATAACAAAGTTAGACCCTGATACAAAAGTATATGATTTCAGTCACTGCATAACAAACAAAGATTTATTGCAAGAATATATAATGGTTAGTTTATATGATAAGGTAGAAAACAGTAAGCAGACTAATCTATTTATACAGCAATTGCATAAGCTTGAAGCTCATTATTCTAAGCAAAGTCAATAAGACCTTTATCCCAATATTTTAAATAGAAAGTACAAATCGGCGGACGAACAACAAAAACTTGCCAAAAAGAAATATCCCGAAATTGCTACGTGTACAACTTCGGGATAGTTTCTTTCTTAGTTGTCCGTTCCGTGTTGTTTTTCAAACTTGCGGAGCGTGCCCACATCAAACCTTTCCTTTATGAACTCTCGTATATCTGAAGCTCGGTAATAGGCTTTTCCGCTAATCATCATAAAGGGTAGTAGTTTCTTGCTTCGCAATCGCTGTAATGTTCGGGTACTCACTTTGAACAACAGGCACAAATCCTGATTATCCCATAGCTTGTCATTCAGCATTACTTCGGGATTGATTTGCAAACTCCTTACATCTTTTCCAACTTCTTCCAGTTTATCAAGTAGTCTTTGCATCCAGTCTTTAAACTCATAATTATCTACATACATATTTGCTCCATTTTTCAGGTTATACTTATATGATTACCAATCGATTGATGAAGCAAAGTTCTGAAAATGGAAGCAAAGAAATTACAGGGTAGTATATGCTACCCTGTATAAATTGATGCTAAGTCATTGATTATCTATACCCCTTATCTTCGTGTTCCTTTCGGATAAAGGCTATTAATCCATTAAGAAATTCCGTTAGTTTGGTAGATTTTCGCTTTATAACATCTTCATGTTTTTGGTAATAGTCCCCTAATTTTATATAAAGAGCCATTCAAAGGCTTTGCCTAAGTCCGTCAGGTGAACGGGTTTGCCATTCTGATATACTATGCGCTTGGAAAGAAATAAGCCGCTGACTATTTCCATGATATTGACAAGGCCTGTTTTGTCATCCAAGTGGAGAGGGGAAAGAAACAGTTTGTTTGCATGTTGCTGGAATTGTTCAGGATATTTAATGCGCCATTTGACAATACGTATTTCAATGTTTAATAGTCCTATTGCTTCATCAATTAAATACAAATAGGGCATTTTTTTATTGTTCAAACCGCATACGATACGATTTAAGCCTATGTAATCCGAAAGAAAAATAGCGTAGTAAAACGCTATAATCCTGTTCGTTGATACTAAAATCGGCTAAATGATTAGCCAATCCTTCAATAGCTTCTGCAAATTCAGATGCGGAAACTTTGCGTTGCGAGTATTCCGATAATAAGCGGAAAAATCTCTGCCTTGACATTTTTTCTAACATGTTTTGAGTTGTAATAAGAATTACATTTAAATAATCATACACTCGTTTTTGCTATTTTAAAGTTGTGATAGAGTACTATCGTATATAGAAAATAGAAACTTTTAATCCACTTACAATTTAGATAATTTCATTTCGGTTGCCAAGGTTTATGAAGTATTTGTCCTATATAAATAATAGCAACGGTTAATGTCCTGATTTGAGTTGATTTACCAATTATTATTAGAATTACAGCTATTAGTATCATCATAATGCCAACAGCCAACCGTAGAGTGAATATTTCATTGAATATAGTAATACCGATAACCACCGCAGTGAGTGGTTCCAATGCGCCCATGATAGCAGTAGGGGTTGAACCTATTTGACGTACTGCAATTACCATAAATACTAAGGATATAACAGTAGGAACCAATGCAAGCATTATAGCAAATATCCACATAGAAGAGGTTGTCAGTAACTGTAAATGGTTGTTGCTGTCAAAAAATGACTGAACCATGATAGTTAATGTACAAAATAGCAACACATAAAACGTTAACTTTATAGATGACATTCTTAAAGAGGATTTATTTACAGCAATTATATAAAGTGCATAAGAAAGGGAGGATAGCATAACAAGCAATACTCCAGTTGTATTCAACACGCTACCATTATTCCCCTTGTATAACAGTCCTATGCCCCCAATAGCTAAAAGAATAGATAAAACCGTAATTAAAGATGTTTTTTCTTTAAAGAAAATAGCCATGATGATAGTTACAATAACAGGATATACGAACAGAATTGTAGACGCTATTCCTGCATCCATGTAGTGGAAACTTAGAAACAGGGTCAGCGAAGATGCCGCAAACAAAATCCCTAACCCTGCCAAAATCCCTAATTCTTTTCGTGTAACCCTGAACGATTTATCTTGTATAAACATTAACCCACCGAGAAAAAAAGCCGCAAGTAAGAAGCGGTAAAATAATACAGAGTTAGCGTTTATTCCAGCTTCATAAAGAGATAATGCCCCAAGTGGATTTGTACCATAGCTGATTGCTGCAATAATCCCATAAATTGAACCTTTGAATTTAGCATCCATCTTATTATGTGATTTATCTATAAAATTAAAGCTAGCGCAGGGATTAATATACCTGCTAATAATTCAATTCCCCCTATTCCGAACAAACCTCGTTTACCTTTATTCATTAGAATACCACTTATACATATCAATATAAGGCATACCGCAGATAGGTCTGAGAAATAGGTCCACCATGTTCCTGGGTTATAATGGAGAAATGAGAGTTGATAAAAAACCGGTCTTTTCTTTATTCCTTCATAAGCAACATTTCCTGTTTGAGTATCAAGAACATAGGATGAACCACTTTTCAAGAAAACTTTTACCGTTGAGCTATTCGGATAAAAATGCTTGATATAATTATCCTGCTCGCCTACCTCTTTTAACAACTGTATTATTTCATTTTTATTAAATTTATGGGAGGTAGGGAATACCCCCTTCACTGTATAATTATTTACAGTTATATAATATTTCGGATTAAAATCCTTTAAATGATTCATCGTTATGCCCGATACTGCATAAATAAGAACCACTCCCATAAAGAAAAAGGATAGATGAAAATGAACCGTCCTGCAATACCGTCGGAACAAATTCCCTATCCGTAATCTGCTTGTTATTTCTTTATCCATATATTGGTTATTTCTGAAATAAAGAGTTGGTGTTTAGAAGGCTCGTTGTTATAAGATTCTTCCATAATTTTCTCTTTATAAGGTTGAGTCAAATTTGCATAGTCCATCTCTTGAACGAACATTTTCTTACATTCTATAATCATTCGGGCCTCTTCAAAACTCATTAGTCCGGAAGGGGTTTCCAATGGAGTCAATCCTGCTTCTGACACTTTATCAGTATCTCGTCCCGATTTTGTTCCACAAATTCTAAGTGCTCCCCGATATTCTTCTGTAAAAAAACTGAGTGTAAAACTTTCTTCCCGTTGCAAAAATTGATAAGTATGCCTTGAATCACGGACTACGATAAAAGTAGATGGCCTGCTCCACATATAGCCAACCGCTCCCCACGCTGCTGTCATTGTGTTATAAGAACTTTTATTCCCTGCTGTTACCAGCATCCATTGCTTGCCTATTAAGTCTATTACGTTATCAGGAAGGTCGGTTGCTTCCATCCGGTCGTAATGAGATTGCCAACCCGTGGTACTCGTGCTGTCTTCATTCTGTGTGAAGACTACTTTGTCTGATTTTTTACTGTTTTCCATACATGAAGTAATTAAAAATATACCTAAAATCATTAAAAATAATGTTATCTTTTTCATTTTCTGTTATTTAGTTAATGATTACCTTGCAAAGGTAGGCGGAAATAGGATTAAAATACTTGTATTCGCATTACATTATTTTGTATATTTGCGTTATGAGAAAGTGCAGCCAGTTTGAATCATTAAAGATTATAGATGTAATTGAGGAAGAATATTCTTGCGAATTACATGCCCAAGACCATTTTGAAATCATCTATATTCATTATGGGTGTGGGGTGCATGTCTTTAATGAAATTACAATTCCATATGAAAAAGGGGATTTATTTCTGCTTGCACCCGGTGACTGCCATTATTTCACAGTAAAAACTGTAACGCGCTTTACCTATATTAAATTTACTTCAAGCTATTTTGAGACTTATGACCGCTCCTATAAGTCCTTTTCACGAGAAATAACTCCAACTTCCATCATGGAAATTCAATGGCTGAAAGAGGATAAGATAACGGTGAGTGAACCTTGCCAGACTATATTGAAGAATATTTTTGAGAATATTATCCTATATAATTCAACGATTAACGTACTTCGTTCGTCTATTGTGTATTATCATATTCTTTCCATTTTCGGAATGATAAAAGAATACATTGAGAACCGAAATATTGAATTAAAGAAGAAAACTCCAACTAACGCTCATATAGCAGCATACATTCAAGAGAATATATCTAACCGTGACTGTATTTCCATCCATATGATTGCTAATAATTTTAATATTTCGCCATCTTATTTCAGTACTTATTTCAAGCGGAATTTCGAGATAAGTTATAAAGAATACATCGAAAAGATGCAATTACAACTCATCAAGCGCAGATTAGAAACCGGAGAAATCAAGTTGAAAGAAATTGCGGATGAATTTGGTTTTACAGATGTAAGCCATTTATCCAAATTCTTTAAAAGGCATGAAGGTATTAATCCTTCTGCTTATAAAAACGTAGGAAAATAGGAGATTGTATCCCAGATAAATATAATGATATTACATATTGTTGAACTTTATGTATCTTACTATAGGTACTTTTTATAAGTTAATAAATAGGTTGTTATGTGTTGATGTTTTTGGATTGGGATTATTTAAAAAGACAGTAAATTCTTGATAAACTAAAATAATGTAGTATATTTGTTACAGGTTATTTGAAATACTGGATTTTTTATGCAAACGAAGGTGTATAACACGTTACTAAAGCGTTACCCTTTTTAAATAATTGCATTACAACCAACTGATTAACAATGGTATATGATGTAATATTATAGTTGTAGCAAATAATAGCTTTTTGCAATTATCTTCATCATTTTGTATCAACTGTGTAGTAAGCCTCATAATTTATTTGTATTTTTGCCCCAACTCAAACAACCACCGCAACACCAAGCAATCTAAAGAGTTGCACACGTGGGGTTATTAGTGGGAGAAAGATTTTAGAGATTGCTAAGATATTGAGTATGTGAAGAATAAAACTAAGATTCATCTTCCGTACGCACCGCAACAACATTCGAAAGCCCTTGAAAGTCAATCCCTTTCAAGGGCTTTTTCTTTTGGGGTCTCAACGGGGAGACCAATCCGATGACACACCTTTTGAAACACTATCATCCTATCTTATCAATTTAACCGGCTTGTAGGGGTGAAGCACACGGATACGCAGGAGGACAAACACCATACTCACCGTCAAGAACAGCAGGGAGCCTACAACGAAATAGCGCGTATCGAAAAAAGTGATGAATACTCCGCAGACAGCCGCTCCGACCGTCGTACCCAGATTGGCGGACAACAGGTATAATCCATTGGCGAAATCCGGGGCTTCGGGCGCCGCATCCGTAATCATATATTGCATAGTGTTCTGGCTGTACCCAGCCAGCACTCCAAGTAGAAAGATAATAACCGTCATAATTACAAGCCCTCCACCCCATATAAATATGCATAGGTATAACGCAATCAGCACCAATGGAGCTGCCAACATACTACGCAGCGGATTAGCCGATAGCTGTTTCCCGGCAATGATATTACCGATGATATTTGCCAGCCCGTAAATCAATAACAGGATACTGATGATGCGATAAGGAACTTCAGTAACCGTTTTCAGGTAATCCGACAGATAACTGAAGAATCCGAATAACGCACCGTTGATGAGCGTAACGGCTGCAATGGAATACCACGTTATCTTCCTTTTCAGCACATGAAGCTGCTCACCGTAAGACAATTTTTCTTTCACAGGCATAGAAGGTACGAAAAAGAGTGTGGCAATCAATACCAGCGCATTGATAAACGCGAAAAATGCCATACCGACTGTAAAGGAAACTTCGCTGGCGATAAAGCTTGTTACCGGAACCCCCAGTACCATGCCGGCAGAAACACCGATAAAAACCTTTGCCACCGCTTTCGGGGCTTTCTCTTTGCTGACAGAGGCCGCCGCCACAGTAAAAGCCATCGAAACATACACCGGATGCATGAATGCCGGGAGTGCCCTTGCTAACAATAAAACCGTAAAATTAAAGGTGATCATCGAAATAATATTGCTCAACAGGAAAATTCCCAGAGCCAGCAACATCACCTTTTTCCGGTTTATCCCTGAAAACAACAACGGCATGACCGGAGCGGACAAAGCCACCACCAATGCAAAGACACTTACCGTCCAACCAGCTTCGGGAACCGTTATGTGAAAAGTTTCGGCAATCAAAGGCAAAATACCGATTACGCCCATTTCTGTATTGATGATCCCAAACACACCCGTCGTCAGGATAAACACAAGCAATGCACCTGATTTGAATTTACCCGTTTTTTCCATAAGTATCAGACTAACTCAAATGTAACACTTACACTTCCCAAACCGAGGGAAGCCGCCAGCTCCGACGGATTATCGAGACTTCCGAGACGCGTATAGCTATACGACGTCTGAAACGTTTCATAAAAGAGCACAACACAATCCGAACCGTAGAGCATCAGATCGCCAACTTGAATCATTCCGGGATTCGAAGCCGTAGTCGGCAAGTTATCCGGTAAATAATAATACTTCTCGTTGCCGTTCATCTCCCGCATCGAAACTGTCATCGGCAGCAATGCTTTGAAAGCCGTTGCCGTAGCATTATCGGCCAAGGTTCCCGTAAAAGAAACAGAGCCAATTGTAATCCGCAATTTATTGTCGGGAACAGGATCAAGGTCCGGATCAGGCGTGGGCGTTTCCGTTTCGGATATCACCGGATCAGCATCCGGATTGCAGCCAAGCATAAGCATAGTTAACCCAGATAATAGCAAAAACATAAACAATTGTTTTTTCATGACCGGACTATTTTATGACCAACTTCAGTTTTTGTACCCACTCCCGGACAACTTCTCCCAAAGATGTTGTATTGCTCCCGCGTACGGGAAGCCCCTCCAAAACCGTCGCTTTCGGACAGAGTTTGCGGATATCCGATTCGGTATGCCCCATACGACTGCCTTCGCGCGTCTTAAACGGCACGATTGTCTTATCCAAAAAATCATACGATGCCAGGAAGGTTGTAAAGGGAGACGCAATTGTCGCCCAACAGCAGGGTGGACCGACAAGAATTACGTCATAGGCTACCCGTATCTTTTTCGGACTATTAGTCTGTGCCCCAGCATCAAGACCGGTACAGAAAAACAATATGCACAATTGTGCTACAATTCTTAAACTTTTCATATCTCTTCCTTCAAGATTAAATTTATATTGCAAATATCGGAGAAGGAAGGCAAACCGTTTGTAGACGAATTACAGACATCATAACCTTAATTACAGGTGTTCTGTTTGGGGTTAAGGGAGATAAACTATCGGTGAAAGAGCAGGTTTTGTACATTATTTATTATACATACAGACCGGGCCTATTTATTCATGCAGTCAAGTTTAAACTCGGCCTATGTGCCGATAGTCGTTTTGATCGGAAAAATGTAAAACAGTAATAATGGTTGAATTATCTGTAATTTATACACAAACTGATTGCAGAATCGACCGTACCTTTGCCACAACAAAGATGATTTTTCAGCAGTTACTAGGAAACAGCTAAAAACAAGTTATATGAAAGCAATAAATAAACTAACGGCAGCAACTCTCTTACTGGTAGCTGCCTGTCCTCTCACTAATGCACAAGAGAAAATGGAAAATGTATTGAATCAACGACAACAGAACATCATTGCCATCGCATGCCTGGAGGCAAAAGGTGATCTGGAAAATCTTTCCGGAGCTATCCATACAGGCCTGGACGAGGGGCTGTCGGTCAATGAAATTAAAGAAGCTCTTTCACATCTTTATGCTTATACCGGTTTTCCCCGCAGTTTGAATGGATTAGGCGTCCTTCAACAGGTTCTTGCCGAACGCAAAGCAAAAGGAATTACCGATGAGGAAGGTAAGGATGCCGATGCACTGCCCAAAGGGTTCGACGCTTTAAAAGAAGGTACAGCCATACAGACAAAACTTTCCGGTGCTCCCTTCGATTATACTTTTGCGCCGGCAACCGATTATTATCTGAAAGCCCATCTTTTCGGCGATATCTTCGCACGGAATATCCTAACTTTCCCTGAACGGGAACTAGTAACAGTCAGTGCCCTATCCGGTATCAAAGGCGTAGAGCCTCAATTGAAATCACATGTGCGCGGAGCAAAGAATATGGGACTAACGGATGCAGAAATACATTCTATTCCGGACGTACTACTGCAAAAAATAGGGGAAACGGAAGCTTATCGTGCAAGGAAGGCAATTGCAGAGGTTTATGGCGAAGAATTCAAAGAAGGCGCCCCTGTAGAGAACCGTATATTTCCAAAAGGCGAACTGAATACAGCCTATGCCAAATATTTCATCGGAAACAGCTATCTGGCAGAATTAGCAAATGGTGAAGGGAAATTGCATGTGTCCAATGTCACCTTCGAACCACGTTGCCGTAACAATTGGCATATCCATCACAAAGGCGGACAGATTCTTATCTGTGTAGGCGGCAGAGGCTGGTACCAGGAATGGGGCAAACAGGCTCGGGAATTACATCCCGGCGACGTCGTCGACATTCCTGCGGAAACGAAACATTGGCATGGAGCCGCAGCAGACAGTTGGTTTCAGCACATCGCCATTGGTGTTCCGGCTGAAGGGGCAAGCGCTGAATGGCTTGAACCGGTGACCGACGCGGCATATGACAAACTGAAATAATCCGTCCTTTAAAGGGGCGACCAGCAAGTGAGGGCAATGAAAAAAAGTTGTATCCCGATTACAGATAGTATAACCTCAATTACGGATTTCACGGAATGCATGAAATCCGTATGCTTTTTATCGTTATCTTTGCTACAATTCAAACAATTACGTCTATGAATCAACTTGTAAAATTAGAGAATGTAGACCAGTACAACAAGCTATACGGACTTGAAACACGGCATCCTTTGATAAGTGTCATCGACCTTACCAAAGCGACCCAAACAGTTAATCATGTCCAGATGAATTACGGGCTTTACGCACTCTTTCTGAAACAAACCAAAAGTTGTAATATCAAATACGGACGGACATCATACGATTATGAAGCAGGAACAATAGTCTGTTTTGCTCCGGGACAAACAGCTGCTGTAGAATTGATAGAGGATGAGGTGGCTCCCGAGGTATATGGGATCCTATTCCACCCCGATCTGATCCGGGGAACTTCCCTGGGGAAAAGTATCAAGACTTATACGTTCTTCTCCTATGCCGTTAACGAGGCACTGCATCTTTCGGAACAGGAAAGGGGGATTGTGATGGATTGTCTGGCGAAAATCAATATCGAGTTGGAACATGCCATAGACAAACATAGTAAGATCCTGATCGCCATGAATATTGAGCTATTACTTAACTATTGTATGCGTTTTTATGAACGCCAGTTCATCAGCCGGAGTGATGCGAATCAAAACGCCCTCACCAAATTCGAGCAACTATTGGACGATTATTTCCAAAGCGAGTTGCCGATACAGGAAGGGTTACCTTCCGTTAAATATTTTGCAGACAAAATATGCCTTTCTTCCAATTATTTCGGGGATATGATCAAAAAAGAAACCGGAAAAACGCCACAAGAACATATCCAGGACAAAGTGATCGAACTGGCAAAAGAACATATTGCAGACACAGAGGAGACAGTAAGTGAAATTGCTTATACCTTGGGATTCCAATATCCGCAACATTTCTGCCGCTTATTCAAGAAACGTATCGGTTGTACGCCTAACGAATACAGACTGCAATATGGACAGGCTTTTCAATAATTTTAACTAATGTATTAGGAATATGGATGAAATAATAAAAATTGATACGATAGACCAGTACAATAAGTTGTATGGATTAGAAACCGTACACCCGCTGGTAGGAGTTGTAGATTTGACAAAAGCGACTATCCACCCCAACCACATCCGTATGAATATGGGGATCTATTCGCTTTTTTTGAAGCATACCAAATGCGGTGACCTAAAATACGGGAAGAAATTATACGATTATCAAGAAGGGACAATTGTCAGTTTTGCCCCCGGACAGATAATCGGAATTGAACTGAAGGGAAATGCCAAGCCTTCGTCGGTCGGTATCGTTTTCCATCCCGATTTAATACGAGGGACATCGCTCGGGGAAAATATCCAGCAATACTCTTTCTTTTCCTACGAAGTGAACGAGGCACTCCACCTATCCGAAGAAGAAAAACAAATCATCACGGATTGTTTCGATAAAATCCGAATAGAATTGAGCCATGCCATTGACAAACATAGCAAAATACTGATAGCCAAAAATATTGAGTTATTACTGGATTATTGCATGCGTTTTTACGAAAGGCAATTCCATACCCGCAGTAAAGTGAATAAAGATATTTTAGTACAATTCGAAAATTTGTTGGATGATTACTTTCAGGGGAAGAATGCGGAAAATAAGGGTTATCCCACCGTCAAATATTTTGCAGACAAGGTATTCCTTTCTCCCAACTACTTCGGCGATCTCATCAAAAAGGAAACCGGTCAGACGGCCCAACAGCATATCTTATTCAAACTTATAAGCATGGCCAAAGACCGGATCGTAAATACAAACCAATCCGTATCCGAGATCGCTTACGGATTAGGATTCCAATATGCACAGCATTTTTCACGCCTATTCAAGAAAAATGTAGGTTGTTCGCCTAATGAGTACAAGAAACTGAATGGTTCTACTTTTTGACAGCGGCAGCGTAGGGCGCAGCAAAAGCAACTGTATCCAGATAGCACAGGAGCAGTTGCTTTGCATGGAAACAACATATCGGCTCGGTCAGCAGATTACAGGTATCATCCCTCCATTACAGATACGCAAGGAAAAGGGAAATAAGTATAGTTAAACATACTATCTTCCTCCCGAAATAAGTTATATAAATGAAAGAGAACATATTAAATATAGAAACCATACACGAGTGCAACTGTTGTTTGGGATACAAAACATTACACCCCCTTGTCAGTGTCATTGATCTGGAGCAAGCCAATCTGGAGCAGTGTACCATCAAATTTGACTTCTACACCATTATCATGATACAAGGGGAAGTAGAAGATTTCTTATACGGACGTAAGTATTATGACTACTCCAATGCATCGCTTCTGTTTCTTACTCCAGGCGAATCGATTAAAATAGATCCTAACAAACTACTCCGCCGGAAAGGTTGGCTGCTGGCCTTTCATCCCGATTTACTTTGCCGTACTTCGCTGGGTGGGCATATAAAGGATTATACCTTTTTCTTCTATAAACCGGATGAAGCCCTCCACTTGTCCTTGCGCGAAAAAAGTAAAATCGTAGACTGCCTGCACAATATCGGAGATGAATTAGAACACTCCATAGACTGCCATAGCAAAACATTGATTTCGAGACATATCGAACTCTTGCTCGATTATTGCACTCGCTTTTACGAGCGCCAATTCATTACACGCTGCGAAGCAAACAAATCTATTATCCTTCAGACCAATATATTGCTGGACGAGTATATTCAATCCGGGAAGTTGAAGGAAGGAGTTTTACCCTCGGTTGAATATTGCGCCGGCAAACTCCATTTATCCTCTCATTATTTCAGTGATTTATTATATTTTGAAACGGGGCAAAACATCCAGGAGTATTTCCAGTTTAAACGCCTGGAAGCTTCCAGGCGAATGCTGCTCGAACCGGGTAATACAGCGGGTATGGTAGCAGAAAAGCTGGGCTATGCCAGCGTGCAATATTTCAGCCGGGTTTTTAAAAAGATCACAGGGATAGCTCCCAGCGATTATAGGTTGGCACAAAACTAAAATTTACCCCTACCCTTCTCCCGTTCTTATCTTCCGGTCAGTTCTTGCTGGTCAGCCGGATAATTTCCGAAACAGGGTTAAGAGCAGGCCTCGTCAGCACAAAGTCAAAGCCGGGTGCTCGACAACTTATCCTTCTGTACTCCGGCAAGCGGAAACGAGCCGCTATTGCCGGAGTTTGACTTCCTCTTCTTTATCAGATTTTCGCTATCTTTTTTGATTTCATTTCAGATACTCCTTGAAAAATGTTTCCAATTTGTCGAAAGGAATGATGTTCATACGGTCGTATAAATCTACGTGGCTCGCACCGGGAATAATCAGCAGTTCTTTGTTATCGCCTTTCAATTTTTTGAAGGCATCTTCGCTGAAATAGCGGGAGTGAGCTTTTTCTCCGTGAATCAGGAGCACGGCACTGCGGATTTCATCGCTATAAGAAAGGATGGGCATATTGATGAACGACAAAGCGGAAGTTTTGTTCCAGCCGTCGTTTGAGTTGAGGGAACGGGGATGGTAACCGCGCGTGGTCTTGTAATAGGCATGATAATCTTTCAGGAACCACGGTGCATCGTCGGGCAGCGGATCGATAACACCGCCTGCGAGCGCATACGTACCGTTCTTCGCATCCTCCGTCCGCTGGGCGTTGAGTTGTTTGCGCAGTTCGTAACGCGCATCGGTATCCATCGCGTCGAAATAGCCGTTGGCATTTACACGGCTCATGTCGTACATCGTTGCAGCGGCCGTCGCCTTGATACGGGTGTCGATCGCCGCAGCATTGAGAGCCATACCACCCCAGCCACAAATGCCGATGATGCCGATACGCGCAGCGTCCACATCATCGCGTGTCGAGAGGTAATCGACGGCAGCGCAAAAATCCTCGGTATTGATGTCGGGCGATGCTACGTAACGGGGTTCACCACCGCTCTCACCCGTATAGGAAGGGTCGAATGCAAGGGTCAGGAAGCCACGCTCGGCCATTGTCTGCGCATACAAGCCCGATGATTGTTCTTTTACGGCTCCGAAAGGACCGCAGACGGCGATAGCAGGCAGCTTGCCGGCGGCATTTTTCGGTACATACAAATCGGCTGCAAGAGTGATGCCGTAGCGGTTGCGGAAAGTCACCTTACTGTGATTTACCTGGTCGCTCTGCGGGAATACTTTGTCCCACTGTTGAGTTAAAATCAGATTTTCGTTCATGGTCATATCGGATTTAAAATGATTCTCGTTTGCCCCGGCCGCATGTATCGGTCCGGTAGCCTGCTGTTTGCCTTTCCCATAACAGGAAATGGAAAAGGCAATAATTGTCAAGGTAGTTAAAAACAAATTTCTCTTCATACGATTAATTTATTATTTATATGACAAAAATAGGAAATAAGTAGCTGTCGTCTTATACCCAAATTAAGGAAAGGTTAACCCTAATTACAGATTTTCAGACGCATATCCGAAGCCGAGTAAGATAAAAACGCAATCTTTGTTCGGGATAAGAGCCAATGTTCCGGATATAAATGAGGTTCCTTTCTAAAAATAGGTATAACCGAGCAATATCCTAATCTGTTCGATCCCGAGACTTACCCTCTGGATGCCGGCTTTATTAAATAAATGTTCCCTTTTTTGTAGTTTATTATAGGACATCAAGATACAACTGATGCTTATCCCCCGTTTTTTCGATTCAAACGATAGTTTGTCTGAAAATTAAAACGCCCCACTTCCCCCTAGATAGGGCAAATAGGGGGCAATCCGATTGCTGTTTGTTATCCGGTTATTTTTCACTTCACTAAGCCGATCAACCACTTTACTATTTCCGGATCATCATGCGAGAAGAACAGGCTTTTTTTCCGGTCGAGTCCAGTTATTTCCTGCATATCTTCGTCCGTCAAGGCAAAATCGAAAACCTCAAAGTTTTCAATCATACGCTCTTTGCGGGTAGATTTCGGAATGACAATCACTCCGCGTTGAATAAGGAAGCGCAAAGCTGTTTGCGCTACAGACTTGCCATATTTTTTGCCGATTGCTTGCAAGGTTGCATTGGCAAAGAAGTCGTTCCGTCCTTCGGCAAACGGCCCCCACGACATGATACGCGTACCGTAACGCTCCATGATTTTCTGTGGTTCCGTCTGTTGGTTGAATACATGTGTCTCTACCTGGTTTACCATCGGTTTGATTTCGCAGCACTCAGCCAAATCTACAAAACGGTCAGGATAGAAATTACTCAGGCCGATAGCACGCGCCTTACCTGCTTTATAAGCTTCTTCCATAGCCCGATAAGTGCCGTAGTAGTCGTTAAAAGGCTGGTGAATCAACAGCAAATCCACATAGTCACTTTGCAGCTTACGCAAGGATTCGTCGATAGAAGCTTTCGCCCGTTCATAACCGGCATTGGAAATCCAGACTTTGGTGGTAATGAAAACTTCTTTACGGGCAATGCCGCTTTTCTTCACGGCATTGCCTACACCTTCTTCATTGGCATAAGCCTGTGCTGTATCGATAGAACGGTAACCTACACTCAAAGCATCTGCAACGCAGCGTTCACACTCCTCGGGTGTTACCTGATAAACGCCGTAACCCAACACCGGCATTTCGACCCCATTATTCAATTTTACTGTATCCATCATTTTATGTTTTCGTTCGGTACAAAATTAGCGGATTCTCTGTAAAGCTTCCTTACACGGATTACGGATTTACGTACCATTTTTACCGGTCCCCTCTGAATATTCCGCATTCACCGCACAATGCGGTTATCTGCAGATTAAATGTTTGATGAACAAATACCCCCGACGATTTGCAAAGCCATACCCGGAAGACCGATACGGAAATCCTGCACGGCAGTGTAAAAACTGCCTTTCATAGCCCATTCTCCCAAGGTACCGACGATTTGATAGGCCATGACGACAGCCAATAAAACAGGCAGTGAAACGCGTTGGAAGCGGCGTGCGGCCAACCCGGCAGCAAGGGCGAGCCCTACGGACTTCAATAGGATAGCAGGCAGAGCAGCAACCGGCGGCATCCCAAAAAGCCAAGAGTTGACGAGAGGCGAAGCGATGGCTGTCAGTAGCCCTACCTTCCAACCATATTTGTACGCACCGATCAAGGTAAAGAAATAGATCGGCAGCCAGGTCTGTCCGCCCTGAGGCACAAGATGGAACACCTGTGGCAAGGCGACGTTGCCTACAACGAATAAGGAAGCCGCCAGATAGGTTTTTGCATTGCTGTAGTCCAGCGAATAAAGTTTTACAGTTGTTGTTTCCATTTATTTTTCCTTTAAAATGATGAGAGGATGATTTTTAAAAATGGAATTTGAAGCCGCCCATCCCTGTAAATCCCGGCATTTCATACCCCCGGTTGATGGTATAGGCAGCATTGGTGATATTATCCAATCTGGCAAACAGTTCCAAGACACGGATTACTTTGTAAGAGAGCTTCATATTAAGCAATGTATAGTTTTCATTGTCCATACCGCTGGCAATATACAGGCCGCCAACACCCTTCAATTCAGCATCCACCCGAAGCTTCGGCAGTGCCTGCCAGCCGATCCCCAAGAAATACTGGTTTTTCGGTGCTGCCGTCAAATCCGCTGAAGTGTGGAGATAACTGTAAGTAGCGCTCAGCGACAGCTTAGCGAGGGGCTGATTGTTGGCTGTCACTTCTATCCCTTTGTTGATAAAACGACCTGTGTTTACGTTCTTTCCGCTCACCGTCTGAATCAGATTGTCGCCCTTGCTGTAATAACCGGTTACGTCAATACCGAAATAAGGGGAGAAGTTTTTACCCACCGTCACCTCATAGTTCATCATATTTTCCGGGTCGAGATCGGGATTAGCGGGGCCGTAGAGGTACATCTCGCGGAAAGACGGATTGCGGTAGCCTTTTGCGAGAGATCCTTTCAGCAGCCAGCCTTCGGCGGGATGAACAACGAAACCTCCCTGCGGAATCCATTGGGTATCAAATCGATCACTGTTCGCCATGCGAAGTCCGGCATTCAGAATCAGCACGCCTCCGAACAGATTCTGAGAAAAGGTAAGGTAAGGAGAATACTCCGTAATGCTTTTGCGACCGATAGTCTGCATCTGTGCAGCAGTACTGCCGTCTCCGTGTGTATGTCCACCAGACATCGGAATCCTGCCGGTGTAAGTGTCAAAGTCGAAACCGAATGTAGCGGCTGCATTTTTCCAGGGATTAAAATTCTGATAAGCGAGGATACCGAAACGGTCGTCCAAGCTATGAAAATGGTTGGGATCATCGATATAATGATTGCCGTAGCTGTAATATACCCGTACACCACCGCTGGTATTGCCATAATAGTTGTTCAGTGACAAAGACGCTTCACCCCGGGTGACGTTCTGGTGATAAATATCGGTAGATTCCGGATTGCTCAATGTCGGATAGATGGGATCGTTGCCGACGAAATTCATCAGCGAGTAATCCGCCCGCGCTTGCCAGGAATCACTGAAATCATATCCCAGTTTAGTATACAGGTTGCCTTGCCTGAAATCGAAATTATCCCTTAGTCCGTCTGTACGGTCGTAACTAAGTGACACAAGCGAGGAGAATTTCCCGAAGCGGGTGGTGTTGGTAAGCGAAGACAGCCATGTATTGTAAGAACCGTATTGTGAAGTGAGTGTGGTATGTACTCCGTCCTTACCGGCATTCTTCGTAATGACATTGATGACACCGCCCATAGCATTGGAACCGTAGAGCACAGAACCGGGCCCGCGAAGCACTTCCACCCGCTCCACGTATTCCGTCCCGTAGAAGTCTGCTATAGGATGGGAATAAATTCCGGCAAACTGGGGTTGTCCGTCCACCATCATCAAAACGGAATTGGTAGGTGAACCGCCTACACCGCGGATTTTAATGCCGCCCGAGCCACCGTTGCTGACACCGAATCCGAAAATATTGCGTTCGGATATGAACAAACTCGGCACCTGAACGGAAATAGCGGAAAGCAACTGGGTCTGTCCGCTAGCTTCCAACTGGGAATTCCCGATAACGGAAACGGTATAAGGAAGCAAATTCCGCCCGGTTGCATGATTACTGCCCGTCACCACCACCTCGTCAAGGCGATAGATCCGGTTGGTATCCACGACCGCTTGGGCAGATACGCCCGTCATGCCAAATAAAGCCGTACAGAAAACTATTCCTCCGGCTAATCGTTGTAAACAGTGTTTGTTCTTTTTCATTTCTGTTCGCTATTTGATGATTTATTCTGTTCAATCAAAGGCCACAATTCCTTTTCAATATCCAAATCTTTCCGTCGCCCTCTGCATGTGTCCGCGAATATCGACCCCGAAAGGGCAGTTCTTTTCACAACTACCGCAACGGATGCACTCGGAAGCATGGTGCGAAAGAGCTTTATAATGCTCTCGCACGGTTTCAGGTACAAATCCTTCGGCTACGGTCAGATTGTAGTATTTATTGACACTGGCCACATCAATTCCAACCACACAAGGGGCGCAGTGTCCGCAATACATACAATGTCCTTTCCACGAGAAACGGTCCATACCCTGCATAACCGAAGTGTAGTCCTTTTCTTCCTTCGTCGCGCTGCACCAATCCACTGCCCTCTGTACTTCCTCACAACTGCGGCAACCGACCATGACGGATGCCACACCCGGACGTGTCAATGCATATTCCAGACACTGTACCGAGGTGAAGGCTTTCCCGAAAGGAGAGTTGGCTTCACTCAGCAAATCCCCTCCCCCATACACCTTCATCACGTCGATACCTATGCCTTTCTGCTCACAGAGTTCGTACAACAGTTCACGCTCCGGATCGATATTGTGCAGCTCACGTTCATAATTTTCATCCTTCCACAAATCTTCCACCTCTTCACTGGCAGGTTGCAAATCATAACAGGGGTTGATGGAGAACATCAACACATCCACCAATCCGCTTTCCACAGCCTTTATCGCCACCCGAGGGTTGTGACTGCTCATACCGATATGGCGGATTCGTCCTTCCTGCTTCAAGCGAAGGGCAAGCCGGATAATAGGCCCTTCAAATACACAACGGAAATCCTTTTCATCGTCTACATAATGTATCATACCGATGTCCAGATAGTCCGTCCGCAACAAACGGAGCTGCTCCTCGAAAGCGGCCAGCGTTTTATCCACGTCACGGGTACGTAAATACTGGCCGTTTTCCCAGGTGGCACACAAATGTCCCTGTATTACAAACTGCGGCCGATAGCCCACTAAAGCCTTGCCTATATTCGTACGTAAGCCGGGATTGGAAGAGTACATGTCCATAAAATTGATGCCTTGTGCAATAGCAAAGTCCATCTGTCGGCGCGTATCCTCTTCCGACAGGCCGATAAATCCTTCACAGCCCAGTCCGATAGCACTGACGGACAAGCCGGTTCTTCCTAATTTCCGATACTCCATCTCATTTTTTGTCTAAATCAACCAACTCATATTTTTGACTACCTACACCGATGGCCTCTGCATATTCCAGCGTATGAATGCCATGGCGCGACTCCATGCGCTCTATCAGATGTACTTTCCCCGGGTCCGAAGATGAATAGACCAGGTCCACACAAGCCTTATCGAGGGCCACCGGATCCAGCGAAGCAAGTATACCGATGTCCCCCATCTGGGGAGCCGCCGGATGAGAGTCACAATCACAATCCACCGACAGATTATTCATCACACTGATGTAAAGAATTTTTTCACCGCAATGGTCGATGACCCCTTTTGCGGCTTCTGCCATAGATTCCAAGAAATCATCCTGTGCAGGATTTCCCCAGCTCGTAGTACTCTCTCCTGCAGAATGTATCAGGCGCTTTCCGTTGGAAGAAGCTATGCCGATAGAGATATTCTTGATAGCCCCTCCGAAACCTCCCATGGCGTGCCCTTTGAAATGCGAAAGTACCACGGTAAAATCATAATTGAGGTAGTGAGAACCGACAATATCTTCGGTCAAATGTTTACCACCGGCCACGGGAAGGCGGCTTTCACCTTCCGCATCCATGATATCGACCGGAGCAATGGCGGTAAAGCCGTGGTCTTCGGCAGCTTTCAGGTGTGCTTCTGTATTAGAACGTCCACCGCCGTAAGCTGTGTTACACTCCACAATGATACCGTTTACTTCTTTCACCAAGTCGGCAATTAATGCCGGTTTCAGAAAGTTATTCCCTCCGGGTTCTCCCGTACTTAACTTGACGGCAACCTTTCCGGTGGCAGCGCGTCCCAACGCCTTATAAACACGCATCAGCGCTTCAGGAGTAATTTCCCTGGTGAAATAAACTACGGAGGCTTTTCCGCCTTCAGGCGTCTCCTTTTCCGGTTGTTCCTGTCTGTTCTTATTCTTGTCTGCTGCTGAAGAAGGGGTGCAACCATACATCGTAAGAGACGTAAATGTCATGGCCAAAAATACGATACCATACTTTTTCATAAGTTCACTATTTAATTTATACGAATTCTCAGACGGTCACGATAGAAAAGCAGCCTCCGATGCCGTACTTGCTATCTTACTCCGCCGAACGGTTTTATTTTAAATCGTCAATCCACTGTTCCAGTTCTTCCACAGGGGTAACCATACGGTCAAAATGCTTTTCGTCAGAACTGAATTTGAAGGCATGGGCATGTTCTACCTTTGCCCCATTCCCCTCTGCCAGGGAAACCATATCCGTTATCACACTACCGGGCCATCCGGCATTGGTCATAAAAGGTACTACCACTTTTCCTCTGAAATCATTGCTGGATAAAAATGACAATACAACGGGCGCCATGCGGTACCACCAAGTGGGAGTACCTACGATGATGCGGTCATAATTTTTCAGGTCGACGCCAAGTGATTTCAACTCGGGCTTATATCCACCCTCCACTTCTTCCCTGCCCTGTTCCACCACTTTCTCATAGTCATCGGAATAAGGTTTCACCGGTTCCAAACTCACTAAATCGCCACCAATGGCCTTCTGCACTTTCTCGGCTATACGCTTTGTATTGCCGGCTGTGTAGGAAAAATAAACGATCAATGTTTTCATTTCACTCTTGGGTTTTATTATTGCATTCTCTTGAGGGATATTCGCCCTGCAGCCTGGACAAACTGCCCATAGAAAGCCTACATACACCAGACCAAGAGCCAGAATCCCGAATATTTTCTTCATGTTATACCGTATTATTTATCAGAATCACCTTCACAGACTATTCTTTTTGCAAAAATACAGTGTTTCAAACAAACAGAAAGTAGATAAATTACAGTTATTCTAACCCATATTACTGTTTATCATCATTTATTCTATGGTAAGTGAATGTCTGGACGCAAGAATATTTCCTCCTGCTTTTACATTCCTAAATACTCGATATTTATTTCATTGTACTTATACCAAAGCCTTACCGGAACTTCACTTTACCATCCCTATGTTCCGATAAACGTCCCCTCTTGCAAATGCATCCACTTTGATACTTTCTACTTCAGAATACATATTATGAGAAAACTTAACAAAAAGCCTTTTGCTATTTCCCGTGTCAAAAATAATTCAGTCTGAAATTCAGTCGGTGACACTCCCGTATGTTTCTTGATGTAATTACCGAAAAAAGCAACTTCCTCCAGGCTTGGAACAAAAACAATTTCGGCAATAGAAAAATAGTGTATGGCAACCGCTATACGTCCTTTTGTAAATCCATGTTTTCTAGTAAGATTATCTTGATTCTAAAAAATATATATAACGGATCTATATCCGGTTTCCTGATCCTATGTCTCTCTTTCCATACCGTTTTGCAGGATCTCCCTAAATATAATCATAATATATGAGATTATAATTGTGTATATGTATTTTATATTAAAAAACATATATATTTGTAAAAAATAATTACTATGAAAAAAATAGTTTTAATTTTCATGACCTTTGCACTAATAGTCATGGGTTGTGAGCACAAAGATGTGTATCAGACGAAAAAGGTGGACTTTGATAATATTGTTCCCTTTGCTTCGTATGAGGTTCCTTTGAAGGAAGGAATGGTATCGATCGTAATTTATGATGAGGACACTTTGGCCATTACCGGAATTCCGATGAATATAAATGTTCCTAAAGAAGCTGTAAAGAATTTGACGAAAAGCACAGCTCCGATAAGAGTGGTTTATAGTAACGAACCTAAATTCGAAGGTTATAAAGATTGCGGTACGATACAAACAGATTGTGTTCTTCTGTTTGAGGATACCCGAAGTGGTGATAACGATTATAATGATTTGATTATCTGGGCAAAAAAGAAAGAGACAAGAACGTATTGGCCTGATTATATCGTTTCTTGTGAATTCACCATTCATCCAATTGCCTTGGGAGCCATAAAGAATTTCAAACTGGGAGTTGTAAATGAACAGGGTACAGAATTTATTCTGGCTGAAAATTGCCGTGAAGAGTTATTTAAGGGGGAGAAAGGATTTATCAATACGGAAACAAATGTTGCTCCGAAAACATATCCCAGCAAAATGATTAAAACCAAAGAATGGAAGTATAATCCGAACGTAGGGAATACGACAATAAACTGGTTTATAGAGACAGCCGATGAAAGGATGTATATTGCAGAAACCAATAAAGCCGTCAATCAATCCAACTTAGAGCAATTCGGAAATGAGAAAGGGAGACCTTATGGAATAGCATTCCCGACAACCGGAGCGAATATTTTCAAATTCGGGGGACCTTTTTATGCAACGGAATGTACTCCTATCCAACAGATTTATAACAACTTCGAAGGATGGATCCAAGGGAAAGGGAATATAAACGACAAAGGAGTAAATAACACAGATCCTCAAATCTGTTACAATTTCTCCAATCCGCATTGACAAAGAATTATTTCCGTCATTTTACACATTAGGGACGTGCCCTAATGTGTAAAATGACAAGAAATTTAGCTATTCAAACACACTTATTTATAGGACAGATCCGATCTTAAAACTTAAAATAGCAGAAAAGGTTCATTTCCCCTAAGTTATTTTTCATCTGTCACCTCTAAAGAGGAGAGTATTCTTTGGGCCATCAATATCCGTTGGGAAAGAAAATTGTGAACTTCTTTCCACCGATAATAAGGAAAGCGGTCAGTCGCTAGCGGAAGTGCAGCTTCTTGCTCGTTTAAGAGAATTTTAATCCATATATTTTGCTCTTTATCCCGATAAAAAATCCATTGTACGTTAGCGGCCATAGGTGCAATCTCATAATCTTTCCAGTATAATGCGACAGAATCGGGATTAGCTATAGAGCTGTCCGTTTTTTCTATACCCATTAAAGCGACAAAAGGTATAACCGTTTCCGCATGAGCAAAACGAAAATTTGCCTGCTTATTTGATTGGCCGTTTATCACCTCTTCGGTGGTACGAATAAATTCGGAAAGCAAAGGCCACGCAATTGCAACCGGCAACATCTTTCCGATAGGCGCAGCGCTTTTACTCAGGTATTGCCGCAAATTCTGAGTCTGCCAATAATCAAACCATTCTTCAGTTGTAAAAAAATTCCCCAAATTTAAGGAAATATCGGTATCGGGAAGTATGGCCGCAATAGCAAATAATGCCCTGACAAATTTCCTGGCTTCCTCGTCTGTCTCTTGTTCCGGATTGAGAAAAAGCCTCTTCATAACAGGGGCGGGAGAAATTTTTTTCTCCAAAAAGGCCTCATATACAGGAATCCATCCCCCGTTTTTTTTATAACAGACATAGGACTTATTTAAGTCGAAAAAACGAAGGAGGGTATCGTACTGTCTTCCTTCACTTCTCTCTATATACAGAGCTGAATTGTGTTGTTTTATCACGGAAAGGAATGCATCCATACTATTTATACAACGGGGAACATAGGTAGCAATTGCTTCTATCCGAGCTGCACCGGTAAACAACAGAGGATAATGCTCTATCATACGTCCGGCAATTCCTTTTTGCTCCTGCTCTCCTAATTTTGATAATTTTCCCCACTGATTCTTAAAGAGCCCAGCCAGATAACGCACAGTGGAAAGTAATTCCACACCTTCCGCCGTCAGGCTATTTTCGCATTCAGCAAACGTCAGTACCTCTATGACCTTATTCAAATCCTTTCCCGAAGTAGGAAACCTTGCTCCATGCCTTCCCAAATGATTTATGTAGAAAGGGATCATACCGTCTGAAGAAAAGGTAGATGAATTTTCTATAAAAGGATAAGGCATAGCAGTTCCTGCATATTGCTGAACACTAGCTTGTCCCCATGCAAAAGAAAAATAAATAAACAGACAGAGTACAAACATTATTATTTTCTTCATACCGCCATTTGTTTTATTCATTAGTTATACAACAATGAGTAAAACGATGTTTGCGTAAAATCTTATTTTATGATTTTTTTTCACCACAGCAGTATCTTACCCCCACCGATCCCGGGATTTTCTCCCTACAATGCGATAAATAAGGAACAAAGGGACGATTCCTTTGTCATTTCTTCTCCCATAACTTAAAATTATCTCACCCCAAACACCAGCCCAAACTTAAAAGCAATTTTTCCCTCGAAATCGATTCACCATTTAGGAAACGCCCTATATTCCAACCCCAATTGAGTTCTAAAAGCATTCTCTTTTTGTAAACCCTCCTCAATCTCCAATAAGGAAAAAAAACATAAGATTTTGAAAGGTCTTCGCGATATCCTTTCCAGACAGGATCAAAATAATATACACAATCTACAGCCAGAAAATTTGCACTATTTCCGTAAGTATTTTTTCCCATCTTGGTCCGTCTTTTCCTATCCTCATAATAACGAGGCAGAACATCTATTAAAGGTGAAATAGCGTAATAAGTATTATGATCTCCCAAAGTCATAGTCGTGGATTTTACCCCCATACGTCCCCCCGGTGCAAAAGTATTTGTATAGGCATCTCACAACCGACACTCCCTCCTAACGTCTCTAAAACAATGGAAATCGAACGTTGTAATTGTGGGTTATTTTCCTCTCCTTTTACGACTGAACCTAGGACAGAGAATACAACTCTCAACAAATTCCTACAAAACTTTTTTCCTAATAATCCAGACGAAGCTCCTCACTTGTTGCTTTTATTCCAGAACTTTTCAAGGTGAATACGAATCATTTTCCCTGTTCTGTATTCTGCTCGCCACACTTATAGAAAGTGTAATATAACAATTTTTCCATAAAACGAAAAACAAAATGCCGGTCATCATGCCCAAATAAATCCCCCTTTTTTCGCTCTTCCAAACTTTTGTATACGAAGTGAATTTAATACAAATTTGAACTATTTTACAGCAATATTTTTATTCCTTCTTCCTGAACGTCGCTTAAAAGCCCCCAATTATTAAGTGAAAAATACCATTTTTGTTTTCATTTACTCATTTAAATCATTCATTTTATGGCAACAGTTCATGTAAAATTGCGTTCATCTGTCGTAGAGGGTAAACCAGGTACCCTCTTTTTTGTTTTATCTCATCGGGGAAATACCAAACAAATTAAAACAATCCACAAACTATTTCCTCCCGAATGGGATCCCGTATCCCAGCATCCCCTTATTCCGGACAACGAAAGGAATATGTATGTACAGCAGGTAAAAACGTCCCTGCAAGAATCGCTGATCCAACTTCGTTCCCTCATTCACTCTTATCCTCCCGGAGAACCCGACATCCTTCAGCAAATAGTAAACCGTTTCAACGGTAAATCCCCCTCTCTTCGGTTGTTCTCCTTTATTGATAAATTACAAAAACAATTGGAACAAAACGGTCAAATCAAAACAGCTATGTCCTATCATTATGCCATGAGGAGTTTTAAAACCTTCCGGGAGGGACGAGACATCGAATTAGCCGCTATCGATTCCGTCATTATGTCAGAATACGAATATTGGTTAAAAAGAAAAAACGTCACTCTCAATTCCATTTCCTTTTATATGCGGATTCTTCGGGCAATCTACAACAAAGCCGTGGTCCAGGAATTAATTATTCAACGCGATCCTTTCAAAAATGTATATACCGGAATAGAAAAAACCCGAAAAAGAGCGGTAGATGAAAATATCATTCTAAAATTAAAAAAGTTGGATCTTAAACAGCCGAACCTCACTTTTACCCGAGATCTTTTTTTACTTAGTTTTTATACCCGGGGCATGTCTTTTGTCGACATGGCCTATTTGCGCAAAAAAGATATCCGGGATGGAATCATTTACTACAAACGCCGCAAAACGGGTCAGCGACTTTCTGTCAAACTGGAACCCTGTATGCAGCGCATAATAGACAAATATGCCCCTCATGTCCCGAAAGAATTGGATTACGTACTCCCGATCATTAGCAGTACCGATCCGCTAACTGCTTTCAAACAATACCGGAATGCTCTCTCTTATTACAACCGCCTGCTCAAAAAACTGTCTCACCTCCTGGGTCTGCATCAAAGCCTTTCTTCTTACGTCTCTCGGCACAGCTGGGCCACCATCGCCTACAAAAGACATATACCTCTTTCCATCATCAGCGAAGGTATGGGGCACTATTCGGAAATGACTACTAAAATCTACCTGGCCTCCCTCGACCAAACCCTCCTCGACCGGGCCAACCGGACAGTGTTGAAGGGACTGTAAAAACAATCTTTTCTAAACAAAAAAAGAGACTGACCGAAAAGTAAAATTTTCGGTCAGTCTCTTTCTAGATGTAGTTAATAATTTACTGTCCAACTTTTGGGGTTCACTTCAAAATTGGACAGCCTCTATATAACCATTTATTCATTTATAAAAACATAGTTTCAGACAAAAAATCTGAAGAACACAATGCTTATTTTAAATGAGCTTCCCTTTAAAATTCGAAGTCTAAAAACATGCTTCGCAAATTATTTTTCGATACTCACTTCCTTCCCATCTACCAATTTCCGCATCGTCTGATACAAATAAGAACTTTTACGCCGAAGTTCTGAAGCACTTCGTCTCCGTTCTATACAATGAGGATACTTACGGATATACCATCTGAGCAATAAAGTTGGAATACAAGTCACACACACACACAACACAACAATCAAGCCGAATTGTAAATATTGCGGCCATCCCGTAATCAATAAAGCGACAATGACAAGCGTTAAGGTGGCTAACACTTCCAGCATAGTCGTTTTTGCATGACTAAATCCAAAACCTAAAATAATATGATGTAAATGTGTCTTATCAGGAGAAAAAGGAGAATGTCCTTTCAAAATCCGAATAACCATAACCCGCATCGTATCGAAAATAGGAATAGCAAAAACAGCCACCATAAAGGTAATTGGAGAACTTGTTATCTCAAGAGAAGCCGGTTCATTGATAAAAAGAGTTATAAGCGTAGCAAATAATATTCCCAATATTAAAGAACCAGCATCTCCGATATACATTTTGTTCCTTTTCCCAAATACATTATACAAGAAAAAAGGAAGTAAAGCCCCTAAAGTCGCAAAACAAAGAATCGTATAAATAATATCTCCCATAAGAAAAAATGAGATACCGAATATAAAAGAAACCAACATTCCAAAACCAGATGCCAACCCATCTACCCCATCAATTAAATTAATCGCATTTAAAATTCCTACACTATAAAAAATAGTCAAAGCAATTCCCAGAACAAACGGTATTTCTTTAATCCCAAACAAGCCTTGAAAACATTCCAAGCGAATTTTCCCCACAATAACAATAATACAAACGGCCAAAATTTGATATATCAATTTCCGCATAGCCCGCATATCTGTAATATCGTCACACACCCCTATATATAACATCAATAACATCGCTATAAACAGATAAAAAATTTGTTTCGCTTCGAAACTGAATACGAACAGAGAAGTAGCCATAGTTATTCCTAAAAATACGCTCACTCCACCCAAAATAGGTACTGGCACTTTATTGAGTTTCCGATAATTCGGATTATCCACAATATTGTGTTGCTTGGCTATTTTAACCAACTTCGGAATAGAAGAAACTACTATCCCAGCAGATAAAATAGCTGCTAAAATAATACTTAATAACGGAGACATAAATAATTTTTTACTGTTGAGAAATAAAATTGCAAGCTCTTTATTCGTCAAGAGCATTCGTTTGAAAAGAATGAAAAAAGGCCTATGGTGTCAGGGATACCAGAAAATTCACATTCCTTACAGAAGGGGATTTCTGAATCCTCAAAATCAAAAGCAGCGAAAGGATAATTGTCGTTTTACGAATCTCGTGTCAATGAATAATTCGTTATTCCACCAAGGAGCAAGGATATGATACATGTATAATGCAGTGCAAATCGAAAGAAAAATCAAAAACAGGTTTTACTGTAATTGAATTAAATGCACGGTTTCCCGTATATTTTTTTCCTGAGAAGCTCCGAAAACAACACTCTGAATAGGTAAATCATTAATAAATTCATAAGCCTCCTTAGCAGGAACAGCGCCTGATGCTAAAGTAGACATGGCCATAATCTGGTACTTCTCTACATCATTATTCCGGATACACTCTACATAAGCTTCCACATCAGGGGACATCAAATATCCAATTTTATTAATGGAACTACATATAATTACTTCTGAAATCCCCCACTCTTTCAGTCTCGCTTTTAAAAATGGTAAATTCTGAGTGATCAGTCCCGGAATAATTTTATACTTTTTCCGCACAAATTCACAATATTCATAAAAAATATCCTTCATTTCATAACCTAATAATAAATCCGTGATGATATTTTGTAAAAACAATGCTTTTACATTCAGCCCTTTATAAATCCGGAATTCAGCATCCACCAACATCTGCATCAACTTAATAGCATCTTTTCCCAAAACAGCCATTCCTCCTTTTGCTACCATACCCAATACCCCCATGGCGGAATTATTACTAAAAAGCACCTCATTTATGGCAGAAAAAATGCCTTTTTCTGCCACCAGATTAGCATATTTATGGGGATAAGGCACAGAAGGATACCAACTTATATGAGCATATTGGGATTTATGATCCCGAAAATAATTACATATTTCCTTGGCCCGGTTATTACTATTAAGCATAACGGCATTTATCCCATTATTAAAGGCGATATCGTACACTTTATAAATATTCCGTATATCATAAAATTTTTCAGCTAATTGCTGGGCTTTCTCCTGTGACATATGATTAATGCCAAAGAATTGATTATCCCCGAATACTATTTTATCTATTCTTTCCATCCTCATTTATTATTATCAAAATCATCAAAAATTTTATGCATTATCGTTTGAGCATCGCTCCCAGCCCCAAATGAACACAGGGAACCGTCCTGTTTCCCCAAAATTGAATCGGCAAAATAATAGAGCTGACGGGTAAACTCATTTCCTCTCACATAAAAAGGAACCGGGGTAAAAACATCCGTAATATAAATCGTATTCCAACCCTTTCTATAATCATATCCCTGTCTTTCTTCGTTCAGAAATAATTTCATCCCATGCTGATCCGCCAATAGCTTCCCGTTTGTTCCAAAAACCACCAACTTATTGCTCGGTTTCCGATAACTGGAATCGCACCAATTTACATATACCGTTCCCGAACGGCCATCTTTATAAAACAAAGTGGTAGAAACAATATCCTCCACATGCTTTGAATATACCTGATTCATACTCGTCCCTGCAACCTTATCTGGTGTTCCGATCAAATAGTCGACTAAATCCAATGCATGGGAAGCCATCTCATAAGTAGCTCCCCCACCATTTTCCCTTTTCGAACGCCATCCGTCTCCCGACTCAGGTTTAGAAATCGTACAACTGAACATCTCTGAGTTAAACCGGATAACGTCTCCGATCAACCCATTTTGAATATATTTACGAGCTGTCATAAATATGTCATTAAAACGATTTACATATCCGACTTGATTTACCAATCTTTTGTCAGCAAACATCTCAGCTAATTTTTTCGCCTGCTTGGGATTGGTAGTAAAAGGTTTTTCACAAAACACATGAATTCCCTTTCCACAAGCATACTTACAAATTTCATAATGTAAATTAGGAGGAGTACAGATAATTAGTCCATCTAGAGATGATTTATCAATCATCTCCTTATAGTCTGTAAATACCTGTAAACTTTTCTCGTATTTCGACAAGACCTCCAACACCATCTTCGAAGTATCGGAAACTGATACAATTTCTACTTGCGGATGACTATTCATTATCGAAAAATGCGTAATCCCCATACGTCCCATTCCGATAATTCCGATTTTAATTTTTTGCATATATCAATATTTAAAGATCAGATTAATCAATAGAAATAAATTATTAAAATAAAAAACACCTGTAAAGCCTCAATGAAGAGTAAAAAGGAACTATTTAAAACAGAAAATTTTTTCCTTTCAAAGATAAGTGTCTCTCTCTGCAATAAATTGGTTTACCGCTGATTGGCGAACCTGCGGTTCTATTAAACAAATAGGCAGCAGAGGCTTTCATTCCATTCATAAAAAATCAGAAAAACTTTACTGATCCATTTGAAAAGTCGCTTATCTACTCAAAAAGAACTTTTAAAATATTATCGAAAATAAAAAATCAAACGTTTTAAATCGCTTTCATCTTTTGAGTAAATTGTATATAATAATAAATCATACTTCCGCAAAACACGACAGAACTCAAAATACGACTTAATATTGCCCCTCCGATTCCCCATAAAAAAACAAACCCGAAGCTACCAATTAATAAAATAGCCCCACTCATAAAGGCTCCGTTCCGAAGGTATTTCCCTTGTCCATGAGCACCTAAAAAACGATTTACCATATCCCCCAATCCATGAATAGAAGTTCCAATCGCCAAAAAAGAAGCATAATAAGCTACAGGGGAATAAGACTCATCATAAAGTATCCGAACCACCGGATTTATAATCATGATAAAAACAACACAACTCACTATTGTCAAGATGATTGTACCTAACATAATCTTGTTACTAATCTGATTCGAAACGGCAAAACGTTTAAAATAAGTCGTCCCAATAATTGAAGGTAGCATCGAAAGGGGAGTAGCGACCGTAAGAGCCAATGTATAAAATCCGACGTCCACATTATCCGCATTATAAATTCCTAAAGTAATTCCTGCCAGGTAGCTTAAGGAAACATTGGAAATAGATCCCCAATAAACCGGTCGCCCATATCTTTTATTTTCTCTGTTCAAACGCTTAAAAGAAGCCTTTAAATAACCAAAAGAAGGACGAGTCGACCAAATAATACAAGAGAAAACAAAAATCGCTATTCCATTTTGTAACAATAACATTTTAGTGGATGTGGCTCCCCAATAACGATAAACCAAATACCCCACAATCAAATAGACAAAAGAAGGGAATAGACGGGCTGCAGCAATCCGGCCGATATGATTATCTCCCTGTGCCGTAGTATTGATATAATTTAACATCAAAGGAGTAGCACAGACAGGAACAGCATATAAAATAAGAGAGACAATTTCTTTATTAAACCAAACATATTCCACAACAGCACCAACCAATAATAAAAACATGGTGACAAGGACCGTAATTCCCAGAATAACCACCATAATTCCCCGAATACTTTGACTGTTCAGTTTACTCTTAGAGATAGCAAGTAATCGGCTTCCAGAAACGAAATATCCAAAAAGCAAGAAACTAGAAATAAAATTAAAAAGATTAGTGACATAACGCACATCTCCATAAGAAGAAGGGCCTAAATTTCTAGTATTCAATACAGAAACAAAAATCCCCAATACTACACCAAGTAAAGTAGAGGAATAAAGTTGTATTATTTGCTTTCTTTGCTTATTGAATTTCATTCAAGCGATCCTTTCCACAGCTTTTGGTAACAGAAATAAAAATATACCCTATGTTTATATTATTTTCGTTCCTTCAGTTCATTTGTCAGAATGAAAAAGAAGAAAAGAATGAAGCGAGTCTTTTCCCTTGACTAAGACAATTAAAAGAATCCTGCGCTATTTTCTTCCCGGCTTCGGCAATTTTCCGACTTTCTTCGGGATTTGAAAAAGCCTGAATAATTTTCTCTGCAATAAGTCGGGGATTATGAGGCTCTACAATATAAGCACTTTCTCCGTCTTTTAGATAATAATTTGCCTCTCCGACCGTTGTCGTAATGACCGGTGTCCCACTCCACAATATTTCTCCCAGTTTTGTAGAAAAACCATATCGATTCTGAATGTTATCATTTTTATTCACAACAGTCAGAAAAGCCCCCTTCTGATATTTTATGACTTCTGAAGGTTTCAAATTACCTAAAAAAATAACTCGATTTTCTATCTTATGCTCATACAATAAACCTTCTATCTCTTTCTTATGGGGAGAAACAGGGCCTGCCAAAAGATATTTAACAGGTATTTTTATTTCATTAACGGCTATAATAAAAGCTTTAAGCGTACTTATTACTGCATCTTTATATTCGGTAAGCGTTCCTGCATGAAATAAATAAGGAACTCCCACGTCGACTTTTTCAGTACCTTCTTCAAACCGAGATTCATTTACCAAGATAGGAACCTTAATGATTCGGGCTTTCTCCGATTTGTATTTTTCTGCAACTTTCTTTAATGCCTCCGAAATAACAATAAAACCATCAAACTTCTTAAATATCCTTTTTAGCGTTTTATCACTGCATTCCCTCTTACCACCATAGGGATATTCACACAATTCACGTATAACTTTTACCTTATTACGATGAGCTGCATTCAAAATGAACCAATTCAATCGATCTTCCCGTAAATAATTTAAAATAACATCAGAAGATTCTGTCTCCGTCTGGCAAAATTTCCATATACGAAAAACATCTAGCCAATCCGATATAACCCTACAAAAACGACTTTTACTTCGCTGAGTGTGTCCTCCAATATAACGAAAAGGTATATTCTGATAGGATCCCTGTGCATGGAGATTTAAAATCGGCTTTCCATATACTTCCGTTCTCCTCACCACAATCACCTCACAGGGAATTCCATTTGCAATCAGTCCTTTTGCATAACAAATTACCCTATTCGTTGCCGCCATGCCATAAGGAAATCCATCGCGGACCATAATATACACTTTCATATACTTTTCGCCATATTATTCATTCCATACTACTCTTCTTATATAATCAGTATAAGAAATAATAATTCGGACTATTTTATCCGAGACATTCGGCATAGAGTAATCATAAACCGGACGGAAATTACGCTGTTCCAGATGTTGATTCTGAAGTTCAGCCAATCCCTGCATCACTCGTTTCGGATTCAAACCCACCATCATTACACTCGCTTCTTCCATCGCCTCCGGACGTTCGTGCGCCTCTCGTATATTCAAAGCCCTGAAATTCAAAATAGATGACTCCTCACTAATCGTACCGCTGTCAGAAAGAACAGCATTTGCATTCAATTGAAGCTGATTATAATCACTCAACCCCATCGGTTTCATCAGACGAATCAGCGGATTAAATTCAATTCTTTTCTGCTCTATCATCTTTCGCGTACGGGGATGACATGATACAATCACCGGATAAGCATACGTCTCAGCCACACAATTCAAGACCTTGACCAAATTGAAAAAATGCGCCTCATTAGCAATATTTTCTTCCCGATGGGCCGATACGACAAAGTATTTTCCTCGCTCTAATCTTAAAGTTTCCAATATCCTAGAAGCTCTGATTTTAGGTAAATATGCATTCAATACTTCATACATCGGACTGCCCGTCTTGATAATACGATCGGCAGGTAAACCTTCCCTCAAAAGATATTCCCGGGCTATTGAACTATAAGTAAGGTTAATATCACTGATATGATCTACGATCTTCCGGTTGCTTTCTTCCGGGACGCGCTGATCGAAACAACGGTTTCCTGCTTCCATGTGAAAAATAGGAATATGACGTTTCTTGGCTGCTATCGCGCAAAGACAAGAATTTGTATCTCCCAGTACAAGAAAAGCATCGGGTTTCTCTTCCTCCAAAACGGGATCTATATTGATCAGAATTTGACCGGCAGTAATCGTTGCATTTCCTCCGGCGGCATTCAGAAAATGATCCGGACGACGTAAGCCTAAATCTTCAAAAAAGACTTCATTCAATTCGTAATCATAGTTCTGACCTGTATGTACTAATATATGTTCAAGAGCCGGACTGGCATCCAGCTTCTGCAATACACAAGCTAAACGAATGATCTCAGGGCGTGTTCCGACTACTGTCAATACTTTCAGTTTCTTCATCTCTTATTTTAAAAATTTATGTCCCACCTTTTAATAGAGCTTTACGGACGTTTTTATTTTACTTTATAGTTTTCGTTTCTATCGCAAGGGGCAAAATAAGTATCCCCATCTTCCGGATCATACCATTCACTAATCCAGAACTGAGTATATAATTCCTCCTTTCCTGTATTGGTTATATTATGTGTATACCAGATCGGCATATCTACATAAGAAGGTAGTGAACCATCCAAATCAAAATTGTACACCTTATCTGTTCCGATCTTACGCAATTGAATTCGGGCTTTCCCTCTAATGACTGTAAAACGTTCAATTTTCCGGGTATGATAATGGTTCCCCCGCGTAACACCAGGTACTGTCGTCGAAAAAGAAACCTGTCCCCCCACGCCTAATTTGATCGTTTCCACAAACACGCCACGCGGATCCGCATGTGCTTCCAGTTTTACAGGAAAATACTTTGCTACATCTATATAACAACGAAAGGTATTAAACAAATTCACCTCATTACGATTTTTCAGAAAAGGAATAAAACCCCGCTCAAAATAAAGGGATTTATAGGTTTCGAATAAAGACAGAATTTCCGTCACAGTTTTCTCAAAATCATAAGGGACTTCATCCCGTTCAACCCTCGGTTCCTTCAACTCCGCAACTTCATTAATCTTACTGATTATATGTTCCGCCAAGCTTCCTACATATATCAGTCTGACTTCACTATCCTGTAAAACCTGCGGTTTTTCCCCATGAGTCAGTTTATAACAAAATGTGGCAATAAAAGAATTATAATTCGGTCGACCAAAAGGACCGTACACATTTGGAACCACCATACCGGTAAAGCTGGCCCCATTCCGCCGAGCCCATTCCTCTAGCAATTGGCGTCCTTCTCGCTTACTCTTACCATACTCATTATCCCGTTCTTCCTGCGTCGAAGAGGAAAAAAGGATATGAGGAGTAACCTTTTCCGCTTCCATAGCAGCAATCAACAAGCGAACCAAACGAAGATTGGTTGCATAAATCACCTGTGGGTCCGGATGTCGGTTCATTGCTGCCAGATGGACAATTACATCACACTGACGAACAAAAGAACGCAGCTTCACTTCGTCCGAAAAAAATATATCCTCAAAAGGAATACGTTCGTACTTATCCAGATTTAATCCCAGTGTGTTATACAGATATGTCCCGACAAAACCGGGTTGTCCTGTAATACCTATACGTAACCTCATAATCGGTTTTTTAATATTTATCCCAATTTACCCACAATTTTTTATCATACCGCCAGCTATCTTTCAATGCTTCCTGAAGAATTTTCCCCGAATAGACCAAAAGTATGGAACCGGATTCCTGTGCTTTCAGGCAATTTGCATATCCTTCCGGAACACAAATAATTTCACTTTTCTGATCGGAAAGCTGAAAAATTTCCGGTAGCAAAGAAGGACTCGGATTCTCCCAGTTATCAATTTTCACCAACGCCAGTGTAAATGCTCCTTTAACGCAATAAAACCATTTCTTTTCATATTGATGCCCGTGCCATCCCCTTACAACATTTACATCCGGGTGATAAATAAAATAAAAACGTTCTACACCCTTAAAACGGAATTCATTCAATGAACTAATTTGTCCCCGGTCATCCCGAAATATTTCTCCTTCTATAACTCGAATTTCCGACATATTCTTATTTATTTAAATCTTCCCGTATAAACTGTAATTTTAACAACAATTCCTTCATACCTTCTACGTCCAGACGTCGTGTGTTATGAGAATGGTAATCTTCAATTTGAGATACCTTCTGTTGCCCTTCTATAAAAAATTTATCGTAATTCAAATCTCGTGTGTCACATGGAATTCTGTAATAATTTCCCATATCCTCGGCTTTGGCCATTTCTTCCCGACTCACTAAACTTTCATATAATTTTTCTCCATGCCGGGTACCAATTGTCCGGACTTCTGTCTTAGAACGGTAAAGTTCTTTCAAAGCAGTAGCCAAAGTGGACAGAGTAGCTGCCGGAGCCTTCTGTACAAATAAATCTCCATTATGTCCGTGCTGGAAAGCATAGATCACCAAATCCACGGCATCGTCTAATGTCATCATAAAACGGGTCATATTGGGATCTGTAATCGTAATCGGTTTTCCCTCCTTCATTTGCTCCACCCAAAGCGGAATAACAGATCCCCGGCTAGCCATAACATTTCCATAACGAGTACAGCAAATTGTGGTCGACCCATTCTCTCCTAATTGACGTCCTTTTGCTATCGCAACTTTTTCCATCATCGCCTTGGAAATTCCCATCGCATTAATAGGATAACAAGCCTTATCTGTAGAAAGTACTACGACTTTTTTCACGCCATGTTCTATAGCAGAATCCAACACATTTTCTGTCCCCAAAACATTGGTACGGACAGCTTGCACGGGAAAAAATTCACAGGATGGAACTTGCTTCAGAGCAGCAGCATGAAAGATATAGTCTACCCCATTCATAGCATCATCCACAGAACGCTTATCCCGCACATTACCAATATAAAATTTCACTTTAGAATTTTGAAGCATATGACGCATATCATCCTGCTTCTTTTCGTCCCGGCTGAAGATCCGAATTTCTTTAATATCGGAATTTAAAAAACGTCTCAGTACAGCATTACCGAACGATCCTGTACCACCAGTAATTAATAATACCTTGTCTTTAAACATATTTAATGGTCTGTTAATGAATATCCAAATAAAGAATGAAGAAAAATCTGTTCCTTATGACCGGTCCTTTTCAAAAACAATTCGTTTAGAGAAAAGATGACCAAAAAACAACTTTAAAAAAGGGAAGTAATAAGTAGTAATTCGTCCGCCATAATTCCGGGGATTTTGCAAAATCCGGCAAACGCCTTCCAATCCTATATTTCTAAGCCACTTGGGTGCTCTCGATACTTTTTCCCCTTTCACATCGAAAGCTCCCCCAACTCCATATAAGCAACCTACCGGAAGAATGGGCTTGTATTTCATAATAAAAAGTTCCTTTTGCGGAGTAGGTAATCCTAAAAACAAATAATCGGGAGATAAATCAGAAATCTCTTTTACAATTTTTCCTTCTTCCTCTGCTGTATAAAAACCATTATGAGACCCCACAATTTGAATGAAAGGATATTCTTGCTTTATTTTCAAAAGCATCTTTCTCAATACATTCTCTTCAGCTCCTAAAAAGTATATACGCTGTCGTCTCTTATTGGCTTCAACCAATAATAACTCAAAAACATCTGGAGTCGCAGCTCTCTCAGGAATTTCACATCCATTTAATCGTAAAGTCAATACCACCAGCACATTATCGATATTAACCATATCCGAATCACGGATAGTCTCCCTTAAAAATAAATTAGTCTGAGCCTGTACCACTCCTTCTGGATTTACGCCTGTAATATGGATTCCTTTCCTTCCTTCCGCCAGCCATTCTTGTACGTGTGATACAATCTCATTTTTTCGTAAAGGATTAAATTTTATATTCCAGATATAAATAGTTTTCATAAAAAAGGGGTAAAAAATTTCTAGCCCAACATATGCTCGTAAACAGATTTCAATTCATTGCATATGACACGGGGCTCAAAACGAGTTTTACTCAAATAAATCGCATTTTTCGATAAATTCAGTCTTAACGAAGTATCCGCCATAATTCTCTCTAAAGCAATTGACAGTTCTTCAATATTTCCGGGATGAAATACTAAACAATTTTCCCCATCCCGGATAACATCCGGTAAACCTCCGACCGGAGTACATATAACCGGTAAGCCGTATGCCCAAGCTTCTAAAACGACCATCGGAAATCCTTCCGCATAACTTGGCAAACAAAGTGCAGATGCCTTACTGAAAACTTCATTTTTCTGTTTACCTGTAATCCAACCAATAAATTTTACTTTCCCCCCTATATTTAAAACTTCAGCTAGTTTTTTTCCTTCGTCGATTTCTCCTTTACCGGCAAACACCAATTTCCATTGCTCGTATTTATTTGATATACACGCAAAACTTTTTAATAAATCCCGATACCCCTTATTTGCATCCAAATAACCGGCAAACAAAATATATTTCTCCCAGCTAGTTTTTTTCTCCTGTACCTCCTTACAGGGATTATATAAAACCCGAATATTATTCTTCGTTGGAAATGTCCTTTTTATATATTCTGCCGTTGCATTTGAAAGTACAATTACACAATCGGCATATTTCATTATATACCTAAAACGTTTCGAATTACCTAATAATTCGATCTGATTTCCGATATGCATGTGAATAATCGTCTTTTTCCCCGCTAATCTGGCTATCCTGAAAAGTATCGCTTTCCGAATTAAAGAAGGTCCTGAAGCCACATGGAAATGAATAATATCATAAAAAGGCAAATAAAAAAAGAAAAGCAGAAAAGCCTTAAAAAAATAAATCATTTTCAGGAACGCATTTTTCTCAACATAGGTGCCAAGCCATCTGCATCTAAAACGATCCCACTGTTCCCCCTGTCGTAAAATTTTAATGACAGAAGTTATTCCCCCCTTTGCTCTCAGAGAAGGAGCAACAATTAATACGCTAGGATTTTTTTTGCTCATATTGCTCCCTTTGCTTTAATAACTCTTCCCTATCTAATCTTACCCCTAAAGGATATAGCTTGATTTCATGTTCTATTATCTCATCAACAGTAAAACGAAATCTTATTATTTTTACAGGGACACCTCCAACAATAGAGTAAGGAGGAATACTTTTATTCACCACAGATCCGGCAGCAACCACACATCCCCGACCAATCGTCACCCCACTTAAGATCGTCACATTCGCCCCTATCCATACGTCATCACCAACTGTTATGTCCCTATCATTTTCGGGTAATTTCTCTTTTACATCTTTGATAAATTTTCCAACGACATCTATCCGGTGATTGCCTCCAACAATAGTAACCCGACGTCCCAACATCACTTTATTTCCTATATGCAATTTACTTTTCGTACAAAGTATCGTTGCATACTTAGGTATACTGACGTCATTCCCTATCGAAATATTTTCCAAACCGACGATTACACTGGTACTGGGTTTCAATACAACTTGATACCCACAATGTTCCATTCGCTTTTTATAAAAAAAAGCTAAAAATCTATCCCAACATCCTTGAAAAGCATGTTGTATGAATATAATACATTCAGCTATTGCTTTCATGACCTATCAAATTCTCATACTCCTTGATATAAGACTTTAAACTCTGTTCAGAAGTAAATTTTGCCATGACAAATGAATATCCCCATTCCCCCATCTGTTTTCGTGCATCCGGATCATCTATTAACGCTGTGATTTTTTGAGCCAAAAGTTCTGGCGCCGAAGCGGGTAACAAATATCCATTCTTTCCATCTTTTACAATCTCAACAGTACCTCCGGTTCCTGTAGCAATTACAGGCTTTTTATGAATCATATATTCCAGAATGGAATTGGATAAACCTTCACTAAAACTACACAATAATCCAATATCACAAGCATAAATTAAGGAATCCACATCTTCTCTATGCCCTAAAAAACGGATGTATATTTTTTCTTCCTCTTGAAGTTGATTCCGGTAATATTCAAGCAAAGTTCCTTTACCTGCAGATACAAAAGTAATGTCCTTCCGTTCGGATAAAATTATTCTGGCTGCCTCTAAAAAAGATTTATAATCTTTATGTTTATACACAGTCGCAGCCATAAAAACAAGATAAGGTGTCTGAATATTCAATGACTGACGTACAACCTTCGGTTTTTCAATCTGCCGAAAACGAGAAAAATCGAAACCATTATATATTACACAACTTTTAAAAACAGGAGCTTTATAAGCAATTAAACCTGCCTGCGAATTTCCGACAATCCGGTCTGCTTTCCAATAAATCAATTTATGATAAAACTTCTCTCCTAATCCTTGCATACCAAAAGAATCTGCAATATGGGACGAGATAAATTTATACTTAAAAAACAGACGAAATACTGAAAAATAAAAAGCACTCTTTACTGACCAGCATTGAACAATGTCCGGATGAATTTCTTGTAATAACTTCCGATATAAAAAATAAAGCTTAATGTTATTAGCAGGCGGCAAAATATGAATCATCACATTTGTTTGCTCGATATCCCGATACATAATCGCATCCCTGTTCAACACCAGATGTAATTCAATTTCGGGATATTGAACCGTTAAACTCTTAGCTAACTGGACCAAGCGACGCTCTTTTCCTCCTGCTCTCAGCTGTTCTATAACAAATAGAAGTGTCATGATTGAGATTTAAATACACAGAAATTTTCGTTCTAAAAATGTATTTTTTATAAAAATAAGGTAATAAGTAAAACGCAAAAAACAGAGGACTAATAATGATACCAAATCCAATAGAAATAAAAATAACTAATAAAAACCAGATGTGTTTAAAACGATATTTATCCCCCCATTCATACAAATAAGTATTCGACTTAAGGAGTAAGATTACCCAACAAATGAATCCAAATAACCCATAACGGGCTAAAATCCCCCCAATCCCACTCACTGGGGAAACATAAGCTCCTTCTTGCAAAAACCATTGAAGGTTAACGTTCCCTCCGTATCCCCATAAAGGCCTCTCTATAAAATCTTTCCAAGCAATTTCAAACGACAAGAAACGCCCCGGAGCCATTAATTTATCGGACTCTCGGGTTCGGTCTATAATATCAGACAATTGATCTTTTTGCTCGTATTCCTTTTTAATTTTTTCACTTAAATAAGATATTTCCGTAAAAGCAAAGTATAATCCAATTATTAATATAGGGACTAAAAATACTAAACCTTTATAATAAGCCTTACTATTCACAAAAGCCCAAATAATTATTAACATAAAAATAGACAAGCCTGTCGTAGATTGAGTCGTCAATAACGTAATAAACAATACCCAAAATATTCTATTATGAGCAAACTTGAATTTATTCCTTATCAGATTAAAAAGTATACCGAGAATAATAAAACAAGAAAAAGGACCTGGTTCCCAACAAAAACCAGCATTCCGAATAACAGCATCCGGATTCCATTGATTAACCGTATATACTAAAATACTATAATACGTCCCTATAGACCTTTCATTTTCACTTATATCAAATGCCGCCAGCAACTGATAAAGTAAACTGGGAGAAATTATTTGCCATAAGAAAAAAAACAGACTTATACAGGAAAGATAATATATAAATTTTTCATAATATAATATTATCCTGTTCCCTAAAAGTGCTATTACAATATAACTAGACAAAATATATGTAGGTATAATAATCATAAATAAAGGGTGAAAAGAACCTATCGCAACAGTTGATATTCCATAATAAACAAACCATACGAAAAGTATTTTCAATAATGTCTTATTTACAGATATACGTTTAAAAAACATTATAAAAACTGTTATAATAAATAACACAACTACCCCTACATCACTCCGAAAAAATTGAATTGCATTTCCGGATATAATTATCAAATACAAAAAATATGTTAAAGGAAGAAAATTTCTCATTTGTTACCTTTTTTTATACGATCCTAAATCTCATATCGCTTTTTTAGGGAAGAGTTTTCGAACAAAAAAATAAATTCTCCGATTCCTGGTAACATTATTGTTTCTTAAATCACAATCTTCCATCAATCTTTTCCTGAGGTAAAAATCCTTTCACATCAAATAGGATATGTTTTTCTTTTAGTAAATTTTCTATTTTTACTTCAGAAAAAATGGAATGAGCTACGGCTAAAACAGCCGCATCGAATTTTTCTTCTGGTAGTTTATTGACGATATTTACTCCATATTCTTTTAAAGTATGATGGATGTCTGCCCAAGGATCATAAACAGAAATAGTAACATTATATTCCTTTAAAGCTTTATAAATATCAATTACTTTAGTGTTGCGCACATCCGGACAATTTTCCTTAAAGGTAAATCCCAGAATCAGAATCTTTGAATCCACTACCTGTATGCCTTTTTTCAACATCAATTTAATAATCTGATTTGCGACATATTCTCCCATACCGTCATTCATACGGCGACCCGCCAGAATGATTTCCGGATTATAACCATGCCGTTGCGCACATTGAGCCAAATAATATGGGTCAACCCCTATACAGTGTCCACCGACTAATCCTGGTTTGAACGGCAAAAAATTCCATTTTGTAGAAGCAGCTTCCAAAACATCCTGGGTATCAATGTCCATTTTATGGAAAATCTTGGATAACTCATTTACAAAAGCGATATTGATATCCCGTTGGGAATTCTCAATGACTTTAGCTGCTTCTGCTACTTTTATAGAAGGGGCCAGATGAGTTCCGGCCGTAATTACGGAAGCATATATTTCATTTATTTTCTTCCCGATTTCAAAGGTAGAACCGGAAACCACTTTTTTTATCTTTTCTACCGTATGTAGTTTATCCCCCGGATTGATACGTTCCGGAGAATAACCGGCAAAGAAATCTTGATTAAATTTTAACCCGGATACTTTCTCCACTACTGGGATGCATTCATCTTCCGTTACTCCGGGATAAACCGTAGATTCGTAAACAACAATATCCCCTTTGGAAATGACTTTACCGATTGTAGTACTCGCTCCATAAAGAGGAGTAAGGTCAGGATTGTTATTTTCATCAACCGGTGTAGGGACAGCCACCACATAAAAATTACAACTCCGGATATCCTCAATATTGCTCGTACACGTAAACCCATTTTTCAATGCGCTTTGTAAAAGTTCGTCACTAACTTCCAGGGTTACATCATGTCCTGCCATCAGGGCTTCCACACGTGCCTGATTCATATCATAACCAATCGTTTTATATTTTGTGGAAAATAAACGGGCCAAAGGTAAACCGACATAACCCAGCCCAATCACACAGATCTCAATATCTTGCATAATATTTTATATTTCTTAATCAGTACAGATGATTTACAAGTTTTCCCGATACCACTTTACGGCTTCTCTCAATCCCTCTTTCATTTTGAACTGAGGATCATATCCCAATAATGTTTTGGCTTTATCGATACAAGCCAGCGAATGAGGAATATCCCCTGCTCGGTTAGGACCATACAATACCTCTATATCCCGAATATAAGAATCATATTCTCCGAGAAATTCTTTTAAATATTCCACCAATTGGTTCAGCGTGGTACATTCACCACAAGCAGTATTATACACTTGATTAACAGCCTCCGGATTTTCAGTCGTAAGAGCTAACATATTCATCTGAACTACATTATCAATATAGGTAAAATCCCGGCTATATTCCCCGTCACCATTAACCACAGGACTTTCATGAGCCATCAATTTTTTTACAAACAAAGGAATAACGGCTGCATAAGCTCCGTGAGGATCCTGACGGCGTCCAAAAACGTTAAAGTAGCGCAATCCTATCGTCTCAACACCGTAAGTACGGGCAAAAACATCAGCGTATAATTCATCGACATATTTAGTAATGGCATAAGGAGAAAGCGGACGACCGATATGCTCCTCTACCTTAGGCAAAGTTTTACTGTCTCCATAAGTAGAACTGCTGGCAGCATATACAAAACGCTTAATTCCAACATCCCGGGCAGCTAATAACATATTTAAAAAACCTGAAATATTCGTATTATTCGTCGTGATGGGATCTTTAATACTGCGCGGAACAGAACCCAAAGCCGCTTCGTGTAATACATAATCTATCCCTTCAACAGCTTTACGACAATCTTCCAAATTTCGGATATCCCCAACCATCAAAGAAAAAGATTCCGGATACTGTTCTATTAAGGGAAGAAGGTTTTCTATATGTCCTGTTACAAAATTATCCAGGCACTTTACCTGATGCCCTGCTTTCAATAAATATTCACATAAATTAGAGCCGATAAAACCAGCCCCTCCCGTTACTAAAACTTTCATCATATTTTCGATTTATAGAAGGAAAACGTATTTACTTTCAAAAATTTACGTCACAAAAAATAATAAATTATATCGTATTTTTCATCGAAGAAATTTTTACTAAATTATTTCTAGCTATACGCACGCTGACCGATAAAAATGTACCGACACGTAATGTAAACTCTTTTTTCCCCTCGCATTCCGTCAAAATTCCTTCCATTCCGGCTAAAGGTCCACTTTTAATCATGACCCGATCCCCCGCAGCATAACAATTCGGATTTACTCTTATTTTATCCCCCATTTCTGTTGTGAGCCGCATGAAGTCGTCCATTTGCCTCTCTGGAATAATCAGAATCCGACGGTCTTTTTGCCGTATATAACTGATTTTATTCTTATGAGTAAATAAAAATTCAAAAGCGTTTTTCCAATTCGTCTTCAGAAATATTAAATTCGGAATAAGCGGCCTCTCTCCTTCCTTCACACCATTAGACTGTTTTATTATTTTGGGAACAGTAGGGATAAAATATAGAATATTATTTTTTATAAGACAATCTCTCAATAAGATCTCTTGGTTACATCGTGTCCGTGCACAAATCCAACTTTCCTTATTATCAATCATTTATATTTTTTAAAATCTAAAAAAAGCCCAAACCATTCCTACTTGTCCCCTATTTTATAAAAGACAACCATAAAGATTTTTCCCTCTTTATCTCCTTTCGAATGGAATAACTTTTCAACAAAATTTCATTTTGCTATTCTTCCTCTATCAAAGAGGAAGATCACACACTTCCTCAGAACTTATCTTGTTATTTACCTTCCTCTATCAAAGAGGTAAACATATTTTATCGGAAAATATTATCTGTTGTATATATTAATATTTGTAACCTTTACAGCGGATTTATCGTTTTTAGAAAAGGATTTTTAAAAAGAAAAATTAAAAAACAAGAAAAAACATAATACTTAAATCTTATAATATGTGAATTGTATAAACAATTATAAAACAAGCATTTAAAATATATTATGATAAATATAAAAAGTGAAGAATTATTTATTAAAAATTGTATTATATACTCGTAAAGTACAATACATTTTATTGGAACTGATAGAATTGCAATACCTTGTAAAACAACGCCTACATTCTTACATAGATAATTTATTTGACATTTATTTGCATCCTAAATTATATATTCATATTTTTGTCCGACGAAATTTTGTTATGTACCTCTTTGATAGAGGAAGAAAAATAGTAAGATAAGTCTAGAGGAAGTATGTGATCTTCCTCTTTGATAGAGGAAAGAATAACAAAATGAGTTTAATAGAAATTAGCGTTGTGGCGGACAATGCGTAGAAGGTTAAACGATTTACCGGATGCTTTTGATCGAAAAAAGAGAGCAAAAAGTAAAATTTTTTCTATCAAGGATCTTATCGGAATAAAAGCTGGAAAATAAAAAGATCGCATTTCAGCACAGTTAACTACGATCGGGATTTTTCAACTAACCTTAAAACGTTAATGACTGATGAAATCAAAATTATTAAACAAGATTATCAACGCTAAATATTTGAGCTACTGGATTATTTTAGCTGTCGACCTCATTATTTCCGTTAGTTGTACTTTTTTAGCCTGCTTATTAGCCCGGCATTTCACCCAATTAGAAATGTCCGGAAGTAATATGACTGTTTACAACTTGATCAATGACAAAGCAGGGCATTTTACCAACCCGGAAATGTCGATTGAAGTCATCCTGAAGATTATGGTTTTATCTTTAATCTGCAGTGCTATCTCTTTTTATATTTTTAAAGCTTACCGCAATATTATACGGCACTCTACTTTAAAAGAATTATGGAGACTGGGTTGTGCCACGCTGGGTAAAATCATTTTAATCTATATCACTCTCTCTTTTTATAAAATAATTAGTGATAAACAACTATTAATCGGATCGTTATTCGATTTGATGCTGACAGGAATCTCCTTAATTGCTGTCCGGATTGCCATGATCCTGATGTATGATATTCTAACCAGTAAATTTTCCAAACAAAACAGTAAAATTCTGATTTATGGGATCAATGACAAAAGTGTATCCCTGGAAACTCGTTTGCGAAATAGCAAACATTATCATATAGCAGGATTTTATGTGTTTGGACAAAATTACAAATCTTATCGATTAGCCGATCTGCCGGTATATTATTTCAATAATGAAGATGATTTTATATACATCACAAACCGCTACAATGTAGAAGGGATACTTTTTCCCAATTATATTACGGCCCAGGAAGAGAAAGAACGGCTGATCCGTTATTGTGAAAAAAACAAAATAAAGGTATTGATTGCTCCTCCGGTAGATGAGGTAAGTGGAGATAAACTGTTGCGCGCCAATATTCGGGAAATACGGATCGAAGATCTACTGGGACGAGAAGAAATCAAGATAAACATGAACGAGATTATCGCCAATTTCAAAGATAAAACTATTCTGGTAACCGGAGCTGCCGGTTCTATCGGAAGCGAACTTTGCAGACAACTGGCGACATTCGGTGTGAAACAACTTATTCTATTCGACTCTGCCGAAACTCCGATGCATAACATCCGGCTCGAATTAGAAGAACGATTCCCGAAAATGGAATTCGTACCTGTTATCGGAGACGTTCGGATTGCACAACGCGTAAACATGGTATTCGAGCGTTATAAACCTCAATTTATTTTCCATGCTGCCGCTTATAAACACGTGCCTTTAATGGAAGAAAATCCCTGTGAGGCGGTATTGGCAAATGTGTATGGCACACAAAACGTCGCAGACTTGGCCGTCCGTTATAATGTAGAAAAAATGGTTATGATTTCTACAGACAAAGCCGTAAATCCGACAAACGTCATGGGAGCTTCCAAGCGTCTGGCCGAAATTTATGTACAAAGTTTGGGAATGGCTATTGCCAAAGGAGAGATTGAAGGAAGAACCAAATTTGTTACGACTCGTTTCGGAAATGTATTAGGAAGCAATGGAAGTGTCATCCCCCGTTTCAGAAAACAAATCGAAAAAGGCGGACCTGTAACTGTCACTCACCCGGACATCACCCGATTTTTCATGACCATACCGGAAGCTTGCCGTTTAGTAATGGAAGCTGCAACAATGTGTAACGGAAATGAAATTTTCGTATTTGAAATGGGAGAATCTGTAAAAATTGCAGATCTGGCGAAAAGAATGATAGAACTGGCCGGTTATGAACCCGACAAAGAGATTAAGATTAAATATACGGGTTTACGTCCCGGAGAAAAGCTTTACGAGGAAGTTCTGAGTAATGAAGAAAATACCCTTCCGACTACCCATCAGAAAATCAAGGTAGCAAAAGTACGAGAATATAAGTATGCAAACATCGTACCTGAACTGGAGCATTTGGCTTTGGCCGCTCGGCAAATTCAAATCCTGGAGACCGTACGATTGATGAAACAGATTATACCGGAATTCAAATCAAAAAATTCCTGCTTTGAAGAGTTGGATAAGCAGAAAGAAAGTGCCCTATCCCAATCAAACTTGTAAGATTTAATACAAAACTACAGGAAAATGAGATAAGAAAACTAACAATGTGAGCTGAATATGGAATTACTCCCTTCTTGGTATGCTGTTTATACAACTTCCCGCAGTGAAAAGAAAGTAAAAGCCCGCTTAGACGAAGCAAAAGTGGACAATTATTTACCGCTTCGCACCGAATATCGCATGTGGAGCGACCGGAGAAAAAAAGTATCTTTCCCTTTAATCCCCGGTTATATTTTCGTCCATATCCCGATTCAGGACACCTTAAAAGTTTTAAATATACCCGGAATTGTCACCTTTCTCAAAGAAAAAGCAGTCCCCGTCCCTATCCCGGATAAACAAATAGATCGTCTCCGTCTGATGGTAGAGCATGCCTTTGACGAAGTCGAATTTACTACTTCGCCAGTAGCCGTCGGAGATACCATTTTAGTCAAGCAGGGTAGTTTTCAGGGTTTGGTCGGAGAACTCATCGAAATGCGGGGCAAATACAAAATCGCCATCCGCATTGAATATTTCGGCTGTGCCCTCACCACTGTCCCACTCGGCTGGGTAGAAAAAGTAAAGACTCCCACCCTTTAACACAGTAAGAAGGTTCATTTGCCACGATTAAAAAATCGAGTAGGAGGAAAACTATTTCATTTTCTGACCTCTCACACCACCATGCCTGCCGTTTGGCTCGTAGCAGTGCTTTATTTACGATACAATTTACTGTAATAATCCATCAAGGTGGGAATACCCCACCTATTAAAATATACCCACGCTGAACGAACTACAAAATCCCCATAGCAGTCCTACGACTGCTATGGGGACTGAGTTCTATTCTCAAACGTGTTTTAGGACATACAATTTTATAAAACAAAGAAATTTTACTTGGATTGTTCTTGGATACAACATTTTATCTCTTCGACAATATACACCACATCCTCCTCTGTCACACAAGGACCACTCGGTAAACATAATCCGCATTTGAACAGCTCCTCGCTCACCCCGTTCACATAACTCGGATTACCGGTATAAACTGGTTGCAGATGCATTGGCTTCCATAACGGACGGCTCTCGATCCCGACTTTATCCAACGCCATCCGCATTGCCTCTACGTTCCGATTCGGTTCACAAGCCGTGTGTAACGTCTTCGCTGTATGTGTAACTCCGGCAGCTCCACCAACTGTCCCTTGGATTACCGCCTCGTAAGCGTGCTCCTCCCCCACAACATGTAAGGCCGGATCAAGTACAATTGTATTCAGCCAATAGTTACTATCATAGCGCTGTGAGGGATTCTCGTGTAACATAATCCCCTCGATCTCTGCCAATAATTCCTTATAAAGTTGGCAAATATGCTTGTGATGGGCGATATGATCATGAGCTACCGTCATCTGACCGCGGCCGATGCCTGCGCAAATATTCGACATCCGGTAGTTATACCCGATTTGCTCATGTTGGTAATAGGAATAGGCTTCGCGTGCTTGTGTAGCATAAAACATGATTTGCTTTTTAATTTCCGCATCGGGACAAATCAATGCGCCTCCACCTGAGGTGGTAATCATCTTGTTCCCATTGAACGAAAGCACTCCAAAACGTCCGAACGTACCGCATATCCTCCCATCAAACCGCGAACCGAAACCCTCCGCAGCATCCTCAATAACGGGAATTTCATATTTGTTTGCGATTTCCATGATTTCGTCAATCTTCGCCGGCATACCGTATAAATAAACCAAAACAATGGCCTTTGGCTTTTTACCAGTTTGTGCTATCCGATCCCGGATTGCCTCTTCTAGTAACTCCGGATCCATATTCCAGCTGTCGCATTCGGAATCAACGAAAACCGGAATCCCTCCCAGATAGGTTATGGGATGTGACGATGCACAAAAGGTGAAACTTTGACAAATCACCTCATCTCCCGGTCTAACACCGCAAGCTAAGAGCGCAAGATGCACTGCTGCGGTACCCGCTGACAAGGCCACTACCTGTTTCTTCTCCCCCACAAATTCTTCTAGTTCCTTTTCAAAAGCATCTACATTCGGGCCAAGAGGTACCACCCAGTTGGTATCAAATGCTTCCTTGATAAAATTCTGTTCTCTGCCACTCATGTGAGCCAAGCAGAGGTAAATTCGTTTGTCCATATTAATTAATATTCATCTAAATTTTTACCCAATATCGTACAAATGATTATTTTAATATCTTTCCAGAAAGACCACGTTTCCAAATATTCCAGATTAATTCTTACTTTGTCTGGAAATATCACTTCATCGTTATATCTTTGAGGATTAGCCTCTAATGCTAAAATTTCTTCCTCATTGCGGTATTTTAAACTTGCAGGTCCTGTAATTCCAGGTTTCAATTTCAGTATCTCTCTATCTTTGCCCTGCAATTGATCGATATAGCCTGGAACATCCGGACGCGGACCGACAAAACTCATATCCCCGATCAAGACATTCCATAATTCAGGTAATTCATCAATTTTATATTTTCTGAGTTTTGCTCCTAAAGGAGTAATGCGCTTTTCTCCCGCTACCGAAACAGAAGACTCACCATGATTCATAGTCATGGAACGAAACTTGTACATTGTAAATAATCTTCCATACTGGCCTACTCGCTTTTGTCTAAAAAAAGCAGGTCCTTCCGGCATTTTAATCTTTATGAGTATAGCGATGACAATGAATATAGGCCACAATAAGAGAAGGCCGACGAAAGAAATACATCGGTCAAACAGAAATTTATAAAACATATTATTTTAATTGATTATTTTTGCCAGAACACCGGCTATCGTAAATCTATCAAGAATACTTTTATTTACTAACATATAAGCACCTATCACTGTATTTTTACCAATGATCAATTCAATTCGTGCTGGCTATAAAGCATTTACACCAATGTATGCATCCTTCTTTATTAGAATCGGATTATGTCTCTGTTTTCTCCCAAGACAGGCCATAAATACATCCATAACTTCTCCTTTTATCCCATTGTCAAAAGACAAGTATATACTTCCAGATAACAGTTTACTTCAATGAAAACATTTTTCTCTACTCTATAATCATATAACCAACACCACACCGTACGCAAATTATCAAACAACCCCTGAATAATAATAATAGCAGAAAACAATTCTTTCAAAGGCTTTATAACTATCTTTTTCACAGAATAATAAGAAGAAGGTGGCAATTTATACAGTTTTCTATACAGGAAAGAAAACGCCTATTCTTTTCGTCTGTCATCCATTATTTTATAAAAGGTAATTTCAGAATCCCTACTAAAGAGCCCCAACCATACGATACATGGAGAACCATAAAGCTAATTAACAAATAAAAAAAATTAAGTTTTTTACTAAATGCCAAATTCAAACTTATTCCCCCTAATAAAAATAGATAAGCCAAAAAAGAAAATGAAAAGATATAAAAAAATGGGAAATATATTAAAGTCAATAATAGAGGTAAAAGTAAAGAAATAACAAATACTAACGGTACAAAATGGCGTAAAGAAAGTGAACTGAGTTGTCTCGTATAATATACTGTCAAAATATTCCATTTACCATTCCCATAGTTATTTTTCGCAATTCCTGCATAACTTTCACGAGCTAGATATGTGCTATAAGTATGCGGAACAATAAAAATTTTACCACCTCCTCGCAATATGCGTTTATTCAACTCGATATCCTGATTTCTAACAAGCCTCTCATCATAAAGACCGTATCTATCAAACACATCTCTACGCCAACAACCAAAAGGAACAGTATCTACTTCTACGATTTTGTCTATTCCGGTTCTAAATATCGAATTTCCAACTCCCCATTTGTTACTTAACACTTCACGAATTGTCAATGTTTTTGGATTTTTGTGCAATACATCCGTTTTACAAACAGCTCCAACATTATCTGCCTGTAAGCAATAAAGATGTTTCACAAGTACCGAAAAATAATTTTTCTCATATAATGTATGGGCATCAATCCGGACAATAACATCACCTCTAGCTTCCAGAATTCCCTTATTCATTGCATATGGGACTATCTTTTGCGGATTATCTAATACCCGTAAAAAAGGATAACAAAGCGCATATCTTTTTATTATTTCACGAGTTCTATCCGTACTCATGCCATCCACAAAAAACACCTCCAAATCATCTTTTGGATAATCCTGAGCAATAATAGATTGGATACACTGATCAATATATTTTTCTTCATTATATATAGGACAAACAACAGACAACATAATTAAACAAATTTATAATCATACGTTTTCTTAATTTTATAAAAATTTTCTCTACGTTATATTGATATTATATCCTTTGTTAATCTATTAAATGTTAGTACAGCATAATACATCTCTAGAACAATACAAATCCTATCACCACTTCTTATTTATCTGTTTATCCAATTCGATATCTTAATTCCAAATCAAACGCTCCTCATAGACATCCTTTTTCCCTTTCAATTACAGATCAATAATATAAATTGTAAAAATTAGATAGTTTTTATTTGACATATATTCTCAATTATTACTTTGTAATATTCCTCATTAAAATTTTGGCATGTTGCGCAGAAAAATCATAACTGCGATTTTTTGCCTTAATTTTCATCGCGTTTAGAATTTCTGGAAAATCAAACAATATCTTTACTTTTTGATTCAATTCTTCTTGTCCATTCTCAAAGGGTACGATAAATCCAGTCTCTCCATCATCAACAAATTCCGTTGCATGCTTCCATCTGGTCACTATAACAGGTATTCCAGAAATATAAGCATCAACTATCGACCCAGGAAGACCTTCAGTGAAATAATGAGTAGGCAAAAGCATCGCATCATAATTTTGAAGCGTTTGATACATCAATTCAGGTTGAAGTTCACCATAATATCTCATGAATGAATATTTATTCAAATTTTTCCAAAAATATTCCTTATCGGAATCATTCACGGGGCCATAAAATGAAATATCGATTTTACTATCTAAATCTACTGCTCTCAAGTAATCTCCTAAACAAAATATCATATCTAATCCTTTCATTTTATTTACACGAGCCATGAAAACTAAATGTAATTTACCTTCATCATGCTGCTGCTTCGGCGAAAAATCAAAAAAACGAAAATTCGGAAACACCCCCATATTGAACATTCCATATTGTTGTTCCAACTCAGATTTCATCTGACAAGTCTCAGAAAAAATCCCATCTATCCGCTTTAACATCCAACGATGCAATGGTTTATTTGACAAAAACTCTCTCAACCAGCCTCCAACAACAAAATAACAGATCTTCACCCTAAATAATTTGGATAAAATGAATAACCATGGAAATACATATCGCAAATTATTATGTGCAGGCAAATAAATTAATATCGAGCAACAGCACACTTTGGCAAACATTTTGAAAATTGAAAATTTTTTATAGTGGAATTCTTGTGTATCGTAAAAATCCACTTTTTCATTATTCCCCACGAGTAATTGATAAACATTCCTCGTTTTGACAGTTTGCCCATCAAGCTGATTAGTTCTATAACCAAAATAACCTAATACCAATATTCTTTTTATCCCGACCATTTATACATTTTTATAAAGAATAATGCAATATTATTTTCAATAATGCAATATTGTTTTTTATGTATTTTCGAATAGTATAATTAGAAGAATAAGTAATTTCCACGACCCTTTAAAGGGAATATACAGTTTCGCATATGTCTTTCTAGACCTGATTTGTCAAGAAGAAAATTTTGAATATTGAAATGCTCTGTAAAAGAATGGAATATCTTTGTATTTTTTTCCATATCCCCTTTTATTGAACCTTTGCCATTCAGACAAATAGCTTTCGCCACACATTCACAAAGCAATCATTATTGTAAAATTATATCATACAACCATTCATATCCTATGAATCCCATTTCACATTTTCAATGAAATTATATCCATAGAAAATTCATTGTCTTTAATGGCAAAATAGTAAATATTCGATGTAACTCTATCGAAATCCAAATGCCAACAAAACATAATAACGGCTCTTGAAGAGCTTAAACAAACAATTAGTTTCTACTCTAAGCGAAATAGGTGGTACTCTGTTTGAGAAAATTCCTTTTCTATATTCCAATTTGAAAAGACCATAATTATTTCTGATCTACAACTCTCAATAGTTTCTTTATCTTATCAAAGAATAGTGTCCAAATGCCATATATTTGAAGGACATTTTCTTTCGTGCTCGCTTCCTTGAATTCAGTCCGTGGAATATTGAAACAACTTGTAGAATGGAATGTACGTTTCATTTCAGTTGTAACAGCCATCCGAAATCCCATCTCCTTAATTAGACGCTCAGACTTAGCATCAATATTGCCATTTGGATATGAGTAAATAGAATTACAATCTATGCCCGTCCATTTCTTCATCTTCTTTTGGCAAAGAAATATTTCCTCTCGTAATTCGTTCAAGCTACAATTATCGCTCATTACATGATCATCAGTATGGTTACCCCAGCTAATTAATTTTGACATAGTCATTTCTTTTAATTCTTCAGGAATCATTGTAAGACGTGGTCCCGTTTCTTTATGTAACTTACTGACGATAGTTACACGCTTTTTATTTGGCATTTCCCATAGTTCTTGAATTTTTTGGTAATATGGAACTTCCCTGTTTTCAAAAGCTTTATTGAACCAAAAAAAGCCATCTTCAATTCCTTTGGTAGCAACAAAAATCGTAGCAGGAATATTATATTTTTTCAAAATAGGAAATACGTTATCATAGTTGCTTTTCCAACCGTCATCAAAGCTGAGCCATACAAGTTTTTCAACATTCCTTTCTTTCCCATCAAGGTAATCAAACAATTCGTCTTGAGTAATGAAATGATAATCTCGTTTCAGTAACCATTTTACAAGTCCCTCAAAAGCTTCACGAGAAATATCATGTCCATATATAGTCAACACAGAATCGGTCCGCTTAACTTCTCTTTTAATCCTTAGAAAATAAAGCCAATACAAAACAAATGCTATCGCTTTTCTCATGATCAAAAACTGTCTAAGTCCAATTTACTTATTGACCAGTTCTCTACTTTTCTGATATCAATCCCATTAACAATCCAGTTAAGGTCACCGTCTTGGTTAGTTTGCAATGTACGAACTAAAACTGGTGGATTTTTACGTATTTTATTAATAAAAGGAATTGAATGCATTCCAAGCATACGTAACATTTTATGATTTTTTTCATCAAGTGCAAAATCCCAAACAGCAATAGCTGCAGGTCTATAATTATGACAAAATGTCTTAAATAGTTTTTTCAATATCTTCGAATTATTATACAACATGAAACCGATATCATATAGGAAATAATCCAAAGTTTTGAACATTACGAAGGCAAGAATTTTCTTGTTATTATCTATCGCATAAGCATAGATATAATGTCTATCGGGACGTTGTGTACGCCATCTTAAATTATTGATTTCATGTGAAGCATGTATCTTAACTGTATTTTCAAGACTTTCCACCTGTTCCAGAATATCGTCACCAATCTTTTGCAAGACACAATACGTTATACCGTTCTTTTCAATTTTAAATGTTTCCTTATTACTCCAATGTTCACGTTTCCTCTTTAAAAGTACTTTAGCAAATATCTGACAAAAATTAAATCGATACCTGCTATGAAATTGTGCAAGGTCTTCAAACCCCATCTTCTTATAACCGTGATAGGGGGGCCAAGATGGACTTAAATTCAAAATCATTGTGACATTATTCTCTGTAAGGTAGTTTAGCGAAAAAATTGTCATTTGCTGAAATATACCCATTCGTCTTGCTTTATTTGATACTACACTATCACTTAATTGAGCAATAATAATCTCCTTATTTGCAAAGAAAAATTTATTAAGGAAGTATCCTCTAAATCCTATTACCTCATTATTCTCATTTACCGCTATAACACATAATGGTTTCGAATAGTTCGGACAATGTGTATATGTCCAATCAAAACGTATTTCACGACCTTCTTTGTTCTCTTTCCAGAGATATCGTTCAATATCTGCACATTGTTTGGCATACTCTGTCGAATAAGGCTTTATTGTAATTTCCATGTTACTTTTCAATTAAAGATATCCATTTGTTTACAATTGTTGTTGAAAATAGTCGTTCGGCTTTATTTCTTGAACTTTTTCCCATTTTTTCCAACTGTTCTACCGATAAATTAGCAGCTGATAAAATGGCATTTTTAATTGAAGCTATATCATCCCAATCACACAGAAAACCATTGGTGTCATCAACCAGTATCTCATAATCAGAAATTCGACTCATTATCACCAGTTTACCAAGCATCATTCCTTCACAAATAGCATTAGGAAGTCCCTCTACGCTGCTCAATAAAGCTACGGCATCACTCGTATTTATTATATTTAAAATATCGGAAACGACAGGATGAAGTATAATATTTTTTACCCCCAATGTTCCAATCATTCTATTTGCTTCATCATATACTTCCCGTCTTAAATCATCATTTTTCCCATACCAATCCACCACGATCTTTTCTCTTTCTTCTTCGCTCATAGAAGCTATTGCCTTTATCAATCCAATAGGATTTTTTAGATACTGGTAACTTGCAGCAACCACGATATGCAATTTTCCGTCTCGCTTGGGAATATAAGTCGATGTTATTGACGGAAGGTTCACATTGTTATAAATGACAGCCATTTTGCCAGCATATTGAGGATAGTACTTGATCCACATATTTTTAGCATTCTCTGAATTACATACTATATAGTCGGCAAACCGTTGAAACCATGCAAATACTTTTTCTTGCCTAGACAAAAAATTCTCCTCTTTTGCACTACGTTCACCCGTTATCACTTTCCATCTCTTTCCTCCAACTGTAGCGAAATTATTCAGGAAATTCGGTGTATTCAAGAAAGATATCACCACATCATACTTACCACTTCGGATGAATTTTCTCACCGAAATCATCCGCTTCAGATAATTTGACGAAATCATCCAATACACGGGAATATGTTGCAGCTCTAATATATGAAAATAAAAATTCCCTTCAGAATAGCACAAAAATTCCACGTCATACCCCCTGTTTTTCAGTAGACATGCCACTGTTACAATCTGTCTTTCACTGCCCCCTCCTCCGCCTCCAAGATTAGGTGAAAGAAATAGTATCCTTTTCATCATAATTCATTTACAATTTATGCTATGATATATTCAAAAAATCTGAATTAACAGCAATAGAAAATCTTTGTAACAGAATTTGTTCATTTATTTTAATATAATTCCCCATTTCGTCAATACTATGATACAACCAAATATCTAATTATCAAATAGATCGGACTTGCAATAAAAAAATCTATATTTAAAGTAGATAGATATAATGTTAACTGACTATATAAAGTCATAAAAAAGTACAATGGTATAAATTTTAGAAACAAGTCACCTTTAAAAAATTTTCCTTTAAAACATACAAGCCATATATATGCCACTAAAGGATATGTTAATATTATAAATCTAATTCCAACACTTGGTATGGGCATAGTAAAATTGGCAAATGTCATTAAAGACAATAATAACAAGAATATATTTTTAACACGTTCATCTGCTAGTATTGTTCTTTTATTTTTGATAAAAATAATCATTACCACAAAGAAAAATATAGAAACTATGTAATTGAATATTTCTCCGACAATCCAAAAACCTGTACCAACCTGATTACTCTTCAATATTTTTTCCATGCTTATATAACTAAGAGCAGGACCTTGCAAAAATGTCGGCAAATAATCTATGCTCTCATTAGCCATTTGCAATGACAATTGTCCAAAGAAAAAACTTAGAAAATATAATATAATCCAGACATTATAAAATTTACGAGTAAGAAATATTATTACTGCTAAACTTATCACCAACCAATATGAACCATGAAAAAATGGTGTTATCAATAGCAACAATAAATATTTATAATTTCCATCTTTAAAGATCTTAAATAAGGCAAGTAATGCTACCCAATATGCAGTCCAAAAGCGAACGCCATTGATATTAAAAATACCATTAAACATGAACAAATAACTGAGTAGAATACAAATATAGGAATTATCAAATTCTTTTTCGATCACCAAATATTTATACGTTTTTAAAGAGAAAAATGCAAAAACCATGGCAAAAATTAAAAACATCACATGATAGTTGGAAGTAAATTTAGATATATGAAATGCTATAAAATCATAGTAATAATCCTTTTTACCCTCACTAAATGCGAGAAATTCTTTAAATTCGCTATAGAAATGTTCATCACTCATATTTGCAAACCAAGGCATTTCCTCAGCATAATTTTGTCCATCAATATATGCCTCTGTACCTCTTTTGTCCGGAGTAAAAGCCATACCGAAACAAAGTGCAAACAAAAAAAAGATAACAAAAGAAGATTTGGTTTTTATACGCCTTAAAGCATATAAAAATCCATAAAAAGGAGAAACTAAAAACAATAATACTTTAATTTGTAAATCGATTTTAGTTTCCGGTAACCAAACTGAATATCTCATTTTAGCCGGAATATTCATTTTACTTTTTATCTATTGGTAACTTTATCCAATCACCTAAAATTTTATTATACTTTTTCGGAACAAATGAGCAAAAGCCTCCTCCATCGAAAAAAGTCAATTCTCCACAATATAATTTACCTGAAATCTCATAAAAATCTACCCTTAAATGATATGTATTTTCCGCCAACTTCATGCTAAAATTTAGCATTTTAGATAAGTTTTTCGGTAATTTAGGAGTTCGAGGATTATTAGAATATCCTTTCTGATTAAATTCTAATAAAGTTCCATCTACATCAAAAAAATCTTCTTTCAAACCACCTATTTCTCCCCTATTAGAAGTGATGTAAAAAAATTTAGGCTCACCATTAAATGTATAAAACTTATAATCCGTTAAATATTCTCCTTCGTAATCTTTCAACAATGGTTCTGCAATAATTCTTTGTTTCAAATCTTTATATGGCCATTCCCTACTCCAAATATAGTAATCTTGCCCCCATGTTACTAATAATCGTTTTTTTGCTTCTTCGATATTGAATGTTCTTTTATCTTTACAAATACAATAAGTACCACTATCAAATGTACCTTTTAAAATAAACTGATTTGGAAGAGAGTCAAAATCTATTTCATCAAAACTATTCCAAACGCCCAAAGTAGGTATGACATATTCTTCACCAACCTTATTCGCAATAAATTTCTTTGCTTCAACTTTATCCACCATATTATGGTAAACAGGCTTTCTATCATTCAATTTAATCCATTGTAATTTTTCTTGAAAAGTTTGTGGCCTATCTAAATTAGGAAGTCTGTGAAAGTTGAACATATATTTAACTTTGATATAAAATCTGTCACTAAAATAAGTAGCCATAAATTTCCACGTCCAACGATAAATCATCAACAAGAACTTTTTTACATATTTTTTCATTCTAACTATTTATTTTTTTGTAATATATATCAGTAAATTTACGTACTACATTTTCAATATTGTAGTCATCAATGTTTTCTACTAATGTTTGGTGCGTATAATCTCTTTTTAAGAATTCATCAAAAGCCCTTCTTTCAGATGAATTAAAATCCGATGTAAGGGTTAAGATGGGACGTTTTGTCATCGCATAATCAATCAATTTACTTGGCTGTTGTACTCCGGATTTATTGTTGATGTTAATTAAGAAATCGACCTTTGAAAGTTCGTGCAAAAGCTGATCCCTTTTCACATACGGTCGTATTTCCATTTTATCACCCAATTGTTTACTAAAGTTTCCAAAAATAGCCCCTCCTACTGAATATACTATAAAATGAAATGGGAAATGCAATTCGGTTAAATATCTCAAAAATGCAGAAGGATCTCGTAAATCTTTATATACAGCACCAGAATAAGCAAAAGTTGGAATAATATTTTCCTTATATTCTGCCAAATTTATATTTCTAAAATCAAATCCTTGAGGTATTACTTTTATCTTATTTCTAAATTTCTCAAAATATCCATTTTTAGCAGCTTCTATAGGAACTACAATGTAGTCTGTTTTCTTACACCAATATTTTTCAATATACTTAAAATAAAATGGCAACTTACGAAACGGATTTCCTGTAAAAGGATCCCCACAATCCGATATCCAACATTTTGCCTTTAAGTTCTTGCATAAAGCAACCCCAAAATGATCAATATAAGGAACAGCTATCGATATCAGTAAATCTATATTTTTCTCTTGACGCAATGCACGCTTAATCATAGGAACTAATTCTATATCTGGGAAAAGACATATTTTCCAAAACAGTTTTTTCAGTCCTCTATTAAGTATGGTGTATTTTGAGTTATTATCACTATCACTCATCCCCCAACGAGAAATACCTAAATTTTTAAATGTAAGATTTCTTCCTTTTTGCAATTCTGAATAGTCATATTTACCCAATAACGCATACACTGTAACATCATGTCCGATATCGGCTAACCCCATTGCCAATTGGGTAGATCTATGAGAACGTGGATCTAACGCTGGATAAATTCCTTGCGTAACAATAACTATTTTCAAGGGTCTATTATTCATAATTGCAAACCTAAGAAGATATCTATTATTCTATCGCTTGTTTTTCCATCCCACAATTCAGGAATACTGCCTTTTTTCCAATTACCAGAAAATAATTTGTCTAAAATCGGTTTGATAACACCAAGGGTAGTACCTATCAATTCGTTGGTTCCAATTATACAAGTTTCAGGACGCTCGGTATTATTCCTTAACGTAATACAAGGTATTCCCATAACTGTTGTTTCTTCTGTTATCCCGCCGGAATCAGTAATAACTGCTTTACTGCGTTTTACCATATAATTGAATTCTAGATATCCCATAGGTTCAACGATATATAAATTATCAGCTTGAATTCTAAGCTCTGAAAAAATTTTTGCAGTTCGAGGATGTATCGGGAAAATTACTGGTAAACCTTGTACATTATTTACAATCTCAGATATCAGGGCTTTTAACTTTCCAGATTCGTCTACATTAGCCGGACGATGCAGAGTAAGCATCAGATATTCTTTCTCTTTTAACTTTAACAGATCGAAAATTTCCGGCTTGTTTAACCTGTCCATATTAGCGATCAATGTGTCTATCATCACATTTCCGACAAAAAATATTCGTTTGGATTCTACTCCTGCATTCTTTAAATTTATATTCGCTACTTCAGAAGTCGTAAAATAATAATCACTTAATACATCTGTTACCATGCGATTTATTTCTTCCGGCATCGTCAAATCCCAACTTCTTATCCCAGCTTCCACATGTGCCACTTTTATATGAAGTTTTTTGGCTACAATCGAGCAAGCCATTGTAGAAGTTACATCTCCCACCACCACCACCAAATCAGTAGGGTTTTGTAATAATTCTTTTTCAAAAGCAATCATGATACCTGCCGTTTGTTCGGCTTGTGTACCACCACCAATACCAAGATTTACATCCGGTTTAGGAATGTTGAGTTCTTCAAAAAATGTATTACTCATATTCTTATCATAATGCTGACCTGTATGAACTAAACGATAAGAGATATTTTTTCCTGCTGCCTGTGCTTTTTGCACAGCATGAATTATCGGAGCGATCTTCATAAAATTAGGTCTCGCCCCTGCAATAATTGTTAGTATCATTATTTTTAATTTTTCTAGATAATATTTAGCCTTATTTATAAATTGTATTCTCCATGTTCCTAAGAAAAATAAGAGGTTACGATTATTAGAACAAAAGCCATTACGAACACTAGCAGAAATTAATTTATACCGAATTGATAAAAGAAAAATTTTATTATTGAGCTATAAATTAAATACAAAGATTATAAGTAACCGATCAAAATGAGTTACACATTTCGCTTTGCTTAATAACGTGGAAACAAAGTATTTAGTAAAATATTAAGTGAGTCAATGGAATTATAATAAATAATATAACTCATTTTAACTATTCATTATCATTTAGATATTTGTTATTTCGTAAGTATTTCTTAGAAAAGTGGTGAAATTTAGATTTAGGAATAAATCCATAGTACTCTGTTTTAAATTGTGTGGGAATAAATTTATCCTTATTAAGATATTTAATTATTTTAGCAGGATTACCTGCTAAAACACAGTATCCGTCAGAAAAACTTTTAGTGACAATACTTCCTGCTCCGACAATGGTACGAGTTCCTAAAACAACTCCGGGCAATATAACGACATTCATACCGATCCAACAATAATCTCCTATCCTTACTTCTTGATTTACGTGTTGCATCTGGTTGTATACATCATGATTTCCACTAATAATTCCAATATTAGAAGCAAAATGAACATAATTACCAATGTATATTCCCCCGTTCCCTTGTAAATAGCACCCAGGCCGTGTACCTGCATTAGAATTTATACCAACAAATATATTCTGAGGATGTGTAACCTCGGAATTTTTATGTATCGGCCAATAGATATTTTTATTACTCAGAAATCTGAAACGCATAAAATCCCATAGTGTTACTTTATTTGTTATAGAGTAAGAGAAATCAATATACGCTTTTATAAAGGGAAACAGATAATATAGTATTTTCTTTAGAACTGATTTCATACCTATCTTCGCCTTATTAATGGTTTTATAAGTGACAAATAATCCAAATTAATATAATGAGTATAAATAAAATACGACACAGCATATAAAACAGAACTGATAATGAACATAGATAAATAATTAATATTAAGTGTATTTATCAATAAATAACGTACTATGAAAAGAAATAAAATAGACGGTAATAAAATCAAAGCGATTAATTTTACAGGAAAAAGTTGATACATCTTCAAATTAAAGAACTTAGCTACTAATCTTAACATACAATATATTCTTCCCAATAAACAAACCACAGAAATACCCGCAATAGCATATGAAGAATCAAAAATTCTGATACTCATATATTCTATACAAACTAATACTACAGCCCCGACCATGTGAACATTAGAGTAAAATTTTACTTTTCCTATATTAATTATCAAAGGAGCATATACGATTAATGTAAAAAAATTTGCTACTAACTTAATTCTAAAATAAATATAAGAACTTTCATATTGTTGACCATAGAGTACAACCATTACTATATCCGCAAAAATCCAACAGTATATAATTAATGGGTATATCAACATCGCCGTTTTCTTAAAAACAGAAATCCAGATAGGAAATATCTGTTTTTGTGGATTCAATTTCTCATAACTCAACTTAGCAAAGATTGGAGAAAGAACAGTTGCACAAGCTCCTGTTATCATACCTATAAAAGGTAATTCCATGAATCCATTACTGAACTCAGCAAAAACTTCATTTCCAAAATATCGGCTTATAAAAAATTGATCAGAAGAAGCAATAATAGTTCCCCATAAACTTGCATATAGTAAAGGCAATGAAAATTTGAATATTTCAGTATAGGTTACATCACATTTTTTATTCCCTTCACCTTTTACAGGAAGATATTTGAAATATAAGGCAAGAATAAAAGAAATGATTGAGGCTATAACAAATCCGACCATGGCACCTATGTACCCCACTCCCAGCAACATCACGGGAATGGCTACACATAACAACATAACTAGACGTGTCACAATGGTATATATTGCCATAAATTTTGTTTTTCTATAGGTCGCTAATATTCCCTCCAAACCCATCGTTGGTAACATTAAAAAAGGAACAACAGCAAATATCTTTAAAACTAAACCCAAATCAGGATTTTTCAGAAAAGAGGCTATTAATGAGGAGGAAACAAATAATAATATAGAAAAAAGGAATCCAAGGAAAAAAAATAAGTTAGTGATTTTTTTTATCAAGCTTCTGGCTTGTACTATTTCTACTCTTGGCAAAAAATAGGAAAAAGCTTTAGGTAATCCTAAAGTAAAAACCGTTAATAAAGTATTATAAACATACAAAACCTGTTTATATGTTCCATAGTCGGCCTTATCAAAATAACGGCTTAGAATCATAGAACTAACTATCCCAAAACCAAATGAAAATAAACTGCCCAGTGCAATCCAGGCAGCTTGTTTGGTATTATTTGTCTCCATTACTTCTACAATCTTCCATCAATCCATTTTTTCTCCAAAAATCCCTTTACATCAAAAATCACATGTGTATCTTTCAATACAGAAACTACATTTAATTCCTTAAATTCATTATGCGCTACAGTCATAATAACTGTATCAAATTTCCCTTTAGGAAATTCGTTCGTTATCTCAATACCATACTCACGTTTTGCAACTTCTGGATTTGCCCATGGGTCATAAACAGAAATATTAAGATTATAGGACTTGAGTGCTTTATAAATATCAATAACTTTGGTATTCCGAACATCAGGACAATTTTCCTTGAAAGTAAAACCTAAGATCAGAATATTCGAACTCAGTACCTGGATTCCCTTCTTCAACATCAATTTTATCACCTCATTCGCCACATATTCTCCCATTCCGTCGTTCATCCGGCGGCCGGCTAAGATAATTTCCGGATTGTAGCCGTGGCGCTGGGCACATTGTGCTAAATAATAGGGATCCACTCCTATGCAGTGTCCACCGACCAAACCAGGCTTAAACGGAAGAAAATTCCATTTTGTGGAAGCAGCTTCCAACACTTCCTGGGTGTCAATACCCATTTTATTAAAGATCTTGGACAGCTCATTCACAAAAGCTATGTTGATATCCCGCTGAGAATTTTCTATTACTTTAGCAGCCTCTGCTACTTTTATAGAAGGGGCCAGATGGGTGCCGGCCGTTATGACCGAAGCATAGATTTCATTTACTTTTTTCCCTGTCTCTGGCGTCGAACCGGAAGTTACTTTCTTTATTTTCTCTACAGTATGGAGTTTGTCGCCTGGATTAATTCGTTCCGGAGAATAGCCGGCAAAAAAATCCCGATTGAATTTCAGTCCGGATACCTTTTCTACTACCGGAATGCATTCGTCTTCCGTAACGCCCGGATATACTGTGGATTCATATACTACAATGTCCCCTTTAGAAATGACCTTACCCACGGTCGTACTGGCTCCATAAAGGGGAGTAAGGTCCGGATTATTATTTTCATCAACCGGTGTAGGGACAGCCACCACATAAAAATTACAATTTCGGATGTCTTCTATATTGCTGGTACAGACAAATCCGCCTTTAATGGCGCTTTGCAACAGTTCATCACTCACTTCCAGCGTCGCATCGTGTCCGCTCATTAAGGCTTTCACTCGGTTTTGGTTCATATCAAAACCAATCGTTTTATATTTTGTCGAAAAAAGACGGGCTAAAGGAAGCCCTACATAACCGAGTCCGATTACGCAAATTTTAATTTCTAACATAATGATTTATATTTAATGATGGATTAGCGTTTACAGATTTTTCCAATACCATTTCACGGCTTCTTTTAGGCCCTCCTTCATATTATATTTGGGATCATACCCCAATAACTTGCAAGCTTTATCGATATTGGCCAAAGAATGAGGAATATCTCCAGCTCGATTTGGGCCATGAAGAATTTTCAAATCTTTTATTGCAGAGTCAAATTCACCAAGATACTCTTTTAGATATCCTATTAACTGATTCAAGGTAGTCCGCTCTCCGTAAGCCGTATTGTAGATTTGGTTAACAGCTGCTTGGTTTTCAGTCGAGAGAGACAGCATATTCATTTGAATGACGTTGTCGATATAGGTAAAATCACGGCTGTATTCCCCATCTCCGTTAATGACAGGAGATTCATATGCCATAAACTTTTTTACGAATAACGGAATAACCGCAGCATAAGCACCATGTGGATCCTGACGGCGGCCAAATACATTGAAATACCGAAGTCCGATGTATTCCATACCATACGTACGGGCAAAAACATCAGCATATAATTCATCTACATATTTGGTAATAGCATAAGGAGAAAGCGGTTTGCCAATCACATCTTCTACTTTCGGAAGGGTTGGACTGTCTCCATAGGTAGAGGAACTGGCTGCAAAAATAAAGCGCTTTACTCCAGCATCCCGGGAAGCGACCAGCATATTCAGAAAACCATCAATGTTGACTCTATTGGTTGTGATTGGATCGTTTATACTCCGGGGAACAGAACCCAAAGCTGCTTCATGTAATACATATTCCATATCTTCCACAGCTTTCTGACAATCTTCCAGCTTTCGGATGTCTCCCACGATTAATTGGAAGGAAGAAGGATATTGTTCTATTAAAGAAAGGAGATTTGTAATTTTACCTGTTGCAAAATTATCCAGACAGCGTACGAAATGTCCTTGTTTTAACAGAGCTTCGCATAAATTGGAACCAATAAAACCGGCTCCGCCAGTTACTAATATTCTGTTTACCATATAAACCAAAAATGATTAAATAGAAATAAAAAGAAGTTATATTTTAAAAAGGCAAGAAAATTCATTTTAATTCAAAGAATGTTAATTATTTACCTTATCCTATTTAAAGTAAAAAAAGGAAACATCTTATTCAGAATTTAACTTAGAAAAATGCTCGTTTTTTATGGAAAAATAAAGTTTGAATTTGAATGTTTATAATGAAGAATTTAAATAAAATATATTGAGGTGTACGCTATAATTTACTAATTTCTCAAATTTGAATTTTACACTAATATAGAATGGAAAAGGATATTTACATACTATATATGTTAATGATTGTAGAAATAATATACTCTAAATGGTTTTGAAATTTGTTTTTTATATTTAATTTTGCATCCGGAAATAGGTATAAAAACTATTCTGACTCACTAAAGGTGGGACTTACCGGGCGAAGCCATAAATAACAGCTTCAATTTTTAGATTCCGATAATTATATAAGTTAAATTTTTCCCCATAAAGCAAATGTTATTTGTGTTAGGGATGTGAAATTTATGTAAACAAAATTCTAACCTATAAAAACGAGCGTTTTTTATGGGAATTTATATAAATATTTTCTTTCCTTTTTCACTTTAAATAACTTATAGTTAGATACTAATTAATAACAATTTAGATAATAGTTATATTTATACAATTTACTCATTATATTTTATATTATCATAAAATATAATTTCTAATAATGAAATTTGCTATTTTCCATATCTATATTCGTTTAAAATATAGTGCTTTATTCAAAGATTCTTTCTGGGCCTTAACAGGGAGTGTAATTGGAAAAGGTCTATCTTTATTAGCAGGCATTTTTATTGCAAGATTTTTAGGAAAAGAAACTTTTGGAGAATATGGCGTAATTAAAAATACACTGGTGTATATTTCCATTGTTTCTACATTTGGTTTCGGCTATACCGCAACTCATTTTATTGCAAAAAATATTATTAACGAAAAAAATAATATTTATACTATTGTAAATGGAATCTATATTATAACCTTGAGTGTCAGTATTGTTTTATCTTTATTCCTATTTACCTTCGCTAAGCCAATTTCAATTTTTATCGAAGCAGAACAATTAGCTGATAGCTTAAGAACATTTTCTATTACCATTATTTTTAATGCCATATGCACGTCTCAAATAGGAATATTATCTGGCTTTAAAGCTTTCAAAGAAATAGCAAAAAATAACACTTATTCGGGAATAATCGTATTTGTATTAAGTATAATTTTAACTTACTATTATAATATAAACGGAGCTATTTTTGCTTTATTAGCTTCGTTTGTTTTTCAAACGATTATTAATGTCTTTTCTATTCATAAATATCTTAAATCTTACAACAAAATAATTCAAAATCTATGGCCAAAGATCAAAACAATGTGTAATTTTTCTTTGCCTGTAGCTTTACAAGAAAGTTTATATTCAATTATACATTGGCTTAGTATTTATTTATTACTTAAATATGGAAATTATGGCGAAATCGGAATTTTATCAGCCGCTAATCAATGGAGTGCTATGGTGATTTTTATTCCAGGGGTTTTAAAGAATGTAATGTTTTCTTATTTATCTTCCGCTAAAGAACATACTAATTTAATAAATCGATTATTAACAATCAATTTTATTGCAACCATCTTACCCTTTAGTTTTGTTATTTTATTTTCAGATTTTATTTCCTCATTCTATGGAACAACATTTGCTAACCTTAAACCCGTTTTAATCGTAAGTGTCTTCTCGTCAATTTTTGTTTGTTTATCAGAAGTCTACTGTTATGAATTTATTTCAATCGGAAAAACATGGTTGGTGTTTTATATGAGATTAGCAAGAGATATTATAATTTTATTTTTCAGTTTTATTTTCTTTACGATATATTCACAAAATCAAGCTTTAATATTAGTAACAGTCACAACTATAATGAGTATTATTTATTTATTCCTTCTTGCCATGTATTATTACAGAAATAAATTCAAAAGAATACTAAAGTAGTTATGGCCATCTCCTCTTATAGATAGATTTACCTAAATTCTCTCCAATGATCATAAACAATGAATCTATTTCTAACAAAATTCTATATTTTCCAATAAAAATATTGCTGATTTTTCTGATAATCACACAAGTTCTATTTTTTATTGGACCACAGGAAAAATGGATTATTAATAATCCTTTCATGCTAATATTTTATTTAATCGTTTTAAATTTTTCTTTATATTATGGCTATATACAGGGATTACATAAACCCAGGGGAACCATCAAGAGAGGAACCATAAAAATGGTCAATATTATAATCGTAATATCTCTATTTATTGGATTAATGCATACCTATTGGTCGTTGGGTACTTTATCTCCAGACGTAATTATTTCAAAAATACTTTACGGTCTACTTTATTCTGGAGAAGCTTATTATGAACAAAATACAGAATCTGTTCATATTTTAAGGTATTTATTTCTTACAATATGCTCTCCAATCTTTTTTATGGCCTGTGTTTTTGGAACCTATTTTTGGAAACAATTGAAGAAAAAATATAAAATTATATATATACTCATTATCTTTCTGGAATTGACCAGATGGTTAGCCATCGGTGTTAGAAAAGGTTTATTCGATATCATTATAATCATAGCTATTGCTTACATTGCAGGTCATTATAAGATAATAGACAACAAAAAACAAATTCGAAAATTTCTTACCTATATATCTGTCTTTTTACTTTTATTTCTATTTTATTTTTCTATATCAAATCTATCAAGATATTCACAATATAGTTCTTTTACTGATATGTTAACTGATTATCAAGTAAAACAATTTTATTATGATAATTTTCCTCAATGGCTAATTATGCCAATTTATAGTATTACTGGATATTTGTGCCAAGGTTATTATGCATTAGCAAAAGCCTTAGAAATAGGAATCATTGAGCCGAACATTATTGCAACAAATTTTTTTACAGTTAATATTGCTGAGAGATTTCAAGATAACCCTTTACAAGGGACATATATGGATTTACTAGAAAGATATTATGGAATAAGTCCAACTGTTAATTGGCATACTATATACGTGTGGTTGGCCAATGGTCTAACTTTTCTAGGCGTCCCGATTTTTATGTATATTATAGGACGGATTTTTGCAAATTCCTGGTTAATGACTATAAAGGGTAAAGATTATTTATCGATTCCATTATTTGTAATACTTTTTCAACTAATACTATATTCTTTTGCCAATAACCAAATCTTTTCTTTTTCCTTTTTGGTAATCTTTACTCTATTGTTTTTTTATTTTTTTCAAAAAAGGATTAAAATATAAACATAATATCTTTTCTAATTCATATAATTTTTCAAATTAAAAATATCATTCAACTAAAAAGAGAAGACATTCAACTATTAAGCTTTAATACAGTTTCTATAAAGGAGAAAATTATATAGATATAAATTACAAAAATATTTTTATAAACTTCTCAGAAAAGGTTATTAAATTTTATAAACATCCAAATTTTCATGAATCCATTAAAAATATTAGTAATATCTCATAACGCTTTTTCCAAACATAGCAATAATGGAAAAACTTTAGAATCAATATTTTATAATTTCAACAAAGCATCTATATCTCAATTATTCTTTTCATACAATAAAAATCTAGATTTTGAATATTGTAGTAACTATTTTCAGTTAACAGACTGGGATGTTTTAAAGAATACTTTATTCTTTACAAATAAAAACGGGAAAAAATGTATTAATAAATATTTAGAAACAAACAATAAGGAGGGAAAAAAACGTTCAGCAAATATTTTTCTTAAAACTTTCAAAATCCCCCTTTTCCGAGATTTATTATGGCGCTTAAATGGTTGGAAAACGAATAAACTTTACAATTGGATCGAATTGTATTCTCCTAACTTAATTTTTTATGTTGGAGGTAACTTCGGTTTTTCTCACAAAATTGCCTTACACCTTTCTAAAAAATATAAAATACCACTAGTAGTATATTTTACTGACGATTATTTATTGCACCCTATTTATAAAAATATTTTTGAAAAAATTCAACACAAAAGGATGTATTCATTTTATAAAAAAACAGTACAACATGCTTCATTGTGTTTTGGAATTGGTGATTTAATGTGTAAAGAATATACTGCTTATTTTGGTAAATCGTTTTATCCTTTAATAAATATTGTCAAATTAAATAAACTCTCTTTTAAGTCAAAAACAGAATCATCTATTAAAATTTGCTATTTTGGAGGACTTCATTTATTTCGTTGGAAAATGATTTCCCGGTTAGGAAAAATTCTAAATCAAACTTCTCTATCGCTAGGAATTGATATTATTTTGCAAGTTTATACCACTTCGGAATATACCTACAAAATAAAAAAATCTTTTGAAGAGTCCTCTGTCTACTACATGGGTGCTGTATATGGTAGGGAATTTCAAAAAAAATTAGAAGAAGCTGACATTTTATTACATGTAGAAAGCGATGATAAATATTACCGTTCATTAACAAAATTATCCGTTTCTACTAAAATTCCTGAATACCTTTCAACTGGAAAATGTATAATAGCATTTGGCCCTTCTGAAGTTGCATCAATAAAATTACTAAAAGATCATTCCATTGGATATACACTAGACAGCAGTGAGAAAGACAAAATTATCATCAGTCAGCTTTCTACATTATTAACGGATTGCCAAAAACAAAAGGAGATTGGAATGAGAGGATACATTTATGCAAATAAAGTATTTAACGCTGACAATATTCGAAATTCATTTGAAAATTTGTTAAACCAAATTATTAAATAAATATGTCGATTTTTAAAGACAAAACCCTGTTAATCACAGGTGGTACGGGCTCATTTGGGAATGCCGTACTCAGACGTTTCCTGAATTCGGACATCAAGGAAATCCGGATTTTCAGCCGGGATGAAAAAAAGCAGGATGATATGCGGCATCAGCTACAGAATCCGAAAGTAAAGTTTTATATTGGAAATGTTCGCGACCGGCAGTCGGTGGACGGAGCAATGAGAGGGGTAGATTACGTGTTTTCCGCCGCAGCCTTGAAACAGGTTCCGTCGTGTGAATTTTTTCCTTTGCAGGCTGTAGAGACGAATGTAATTGGTACAGATAATGTTTTGGAATCCGCCATTGCTCACGGAGTGAAGAATGTCGTGGTTCTTTCTACCGACAAAGCGGCTTATCCCATCAATGCGATGGGTATTTCCAAAGCGATGATGGAGAAAATAGCTATCGCTAAAGGACGTGCCTTAGGAGAAGAGGCTACGACTATCATTTGCTGTACCCGTTATGGCAATGTAATGGCGAGCCGTGGCTCGGTGATTCCGTTATGGGTCGATCAGATTAAATCTGGTAAACCAATTACGATCACCGATCCTCATATGACACGTTTTATGATGACGCTCGACGATGCTGTCGACCTGGTGATGTATGCTTTTGAACACGGCCGAAACGGCGATCTATTCGTACAAAAAGCACCCGCCGCTACACTGGAAGTACTAGCTGAAGCATTGAAAGAACTCTATCACGCTGATACAGAAGTAAAAACTATCGGTACAAGGCACGGGGAAAAGTTGTACGAAACATTGGTCACCCGGGAGGAAATGGCCAAAGCGATCGATATGGACAATTATTATCGCATTCCCTGTGATACACGCGACTTGAACTATGACAAGTTCTTTACGGAAGGTAATGAAGACGTTTCCAAAATAGAAGATTATCACTCGCACAATACTGCCCGGCTGGATGTGGAAGGTATGAAAAAATTACTGCTCAAACTCCGGTTTATCCGCGAAGACTTGGGACTGGAAGAAAAAGCAAAATCTCCTGAGATAAGGAGCGAATAAACAATAATCAAGCAACAATAGATTTTTATGAATATTCTTATAACCGGAGCCAAAGGCTTTGTCGGACGGAATCTGGTATCGCAATTGTATAATATCCAGACAGGCAAAGCAAAAAATTATGCCGTATCTTCCGATATTAAAGTATTTGAATATGACATCGATAATGATGCGGCCGAGTTGGAGACATATTGTAAAAATGCAGACTTTGTATTCAATCTGGCAGGAGTCAACCGACCGAAAGATCAAACAGAATTTATGCAAGGAAATTTCGGCTTTGCCTCTGTTTTACTGAATACGTTGAAAAAATACCACAACACTTGCCCGGTGATGATCTCTTCTTCTACGCAGGCAGCCCTAGATAATCCATATGGAGAATCGAAACGGGCAGGAGAAGAGCTGCTGTTTAGGTATGCGGCAGAAACAGGAGCAAAAGTACTTGTATATCGCTTTCCGAATGTATTCGGGAAATGGTGCCGGCCAAATTACAACAGCGCCGTAGCGACATTCTGCAATAACATCGCCAACGATCTATCTATTCAGGTAAATGATCCGAGTGTCGTGATGCATCTGGTATATATAGACGATGTGGTCGATGAATTGATAGCGGCATTGAGTGGAAACGAACATCGCCTTGGAAATTATTGCGAAGTACCTGTGGTCCATACGATCTCCCTGGGAGGTATTGTGGACTTACTTTATTCATTCAAGTCAATACCGGAAAAATTGACAGTACCGGATCTAAGGGATGCTTTTACCAAAAAATTATATTCTACCTATCTGTCTTATCTGCCGAAGGAAAAAATTAGTTATCCGCTGAAGATGAATATAGATGAAAGAGGCAGTTTCACGGAGATCATCCGTACTCCGGACAGAGGACAATTCTCGGTGAATATTTCGAAACCGGGGATCACAAAAGGTCAGCATTGGCACCACACGAAAAACGAAAAGTTTGTAGTAGTAAGCGGTCACGGACTGATTCAGCTCCGCAAAATCGGGACAGAGGAAGTAATTAATTTCGAGGTAAGCGGTGACAAAATCGAAGTGGTGGAGATGATTCCGGGTTATACACACAATATTATTAACCTTTCTGAAACAGAAGATTTGGTCACCTTTATGTGGGCGAATGAAGCATTCGATCCGGACAAACCGGATACTTATTTTGAAAAAGTGTAAATACAATGGAAATAAAAACAGATTATTCTCATACCAAATTCCAGAATAACGGCAAGCTGAAACTTCTGATTATTGTAGGTACGCGCCCGGAAATTATCCGCTTGGCAGCAGTGATTAACAAATGCCGTCAATATTTCGACTGTATTCTGGCGCATACTGGTCAGAACTACGATTACAACCTGAACGGAATCTTCTTTCGCGATCTGAAACTGAAAGATCCTGAAGTATATATGAACGCCGTGGGGGATGACCTAGGAGCTACGATGGGAAATATCATCAATGCCTCGTATAAGCTGATGGTACAGATTCAACCCGATGCTGTTTTAGTATTGGGCGATACCAACAGCTGCCTTTCTGTAATCGGTGCTAAACGGCTACACATCCCAATCTTCCATATGGAAGCCGGCAACCGTTGCAAGGATGAATGTTTGCCGGAGGAAACAAATCGCCGTATCGTGGACATTATTTCCGACGTGAACATCTGCTATTCCGAACATGCCCGGAGATATCTTGCAGACTGCGGAATGCCCAAAGAACGCACTTATGTATCGGGCTCTCCAATGGCTGAAGTACTGCATCAGAATCTGTCAGAAATTGAATCTTCCGACATTCATCAACGTTTGGGTTTGCAAAAAGGACATTACATTCTGCTTTCTGCCCACCGCGAAGAAAACATCGACACGGAAAAAAATTTCACCAGTTTATTCAACGCAATCAATGCCATGGCAGAAAAATACGATATGCCTATCTTATATTCCTGCCATCCCCGCAGCAAAAAACGTTTGGAAGCCAGCGGCTTTCAATTAGACAGCCGCGTGATACAGCATGAACCACTGGGTTTTCACGATTACAACTGTCTCCAGATGCATGCATACGCTGTGGTTTCCGATTCAGGAACCCTCCCGGAAGAAAGCTCCTTTTTTACCTCTATAGGTTATCCCTTTCCGGCAATTTGTATCCGTACCTCTACGGAACGCCCGGAAGCATTGGACAAAGGAGTATTTACTTTGGCCGGTATCGACGGGAAGTCATTACTTCAGGCAATAGAGACAGCTACTGAAATGAACAACAATGCAGATAACGGATTGCCTGTGCCCGATTACCAAGATGAGAATGTCTCTACAAAAATAGTGAAACTCATTCAAAGTTACACCGGAGTGGTAAATAAGATGGTGTGGAGGAAGTATTAAGAATAAAATGAACATTATATTTCTAACGATCAGCAGGATCTGGGAAATTAGATCGAGAAACATTTATGCCGACCTGATGCGGAAATTCCGTGATGAAGATCACCACGTTTATATTGTCACGCCCTACGAACGACAATTCAAGTTGCAGACGACTTTGTCGAAAAAAGATGGGGTGTATATTCTGGGAGTACGCACCCTGAACATTCAGAAGACAAATGTTATTGAAAAAGGCCTAGGAACAATTTTACTGGAAACACAATTCAATAATGCCATTAAAAAACATTTGAATTCGGTTGTCTTTGATTTGATTCTTTATTCCACTCCCCCCATTACGTTCACTAATGTAGTGAAAAATTTAAAGAAAAAGAATCCTCAAGCCTTCTCCTACCTTTTACTGAAAGATATTTTTCCCCAAAATGCTGTAGATCTGGGGATGTTTTCTCGGAGCAGCCTGTTCTATCGGTATTTCAGAAAGAAAGAGATTCATTTATACCGGCATTCGGATTATATCGGATGCATGTCCCCTGCAAATGTGGAATTTGTAATCAGGCATAATACATTTATTTCTCAGGACAGAGTAGAAGTAGCTCCGAACAGTATCGAGTTATCTCCTCCCTCCTCTTCTCCCAACAAAGGAAAGATCCGGGAGAAATATCATCTTCCGAAGAACAAACCGGTATTTATTTATGGTGGCAACCTGGGAAAACCTCAGGGCATTGACTTCCTGATTCAGTGTCTGGAAGCTAACCAAGAAAGAAACGACTGTCATTTTCTGATCGTTGGCAACGGCACGGAATATTATAAGATTGAACATTGGTTTGAGGAAGCGAAACCCCAAAACATGTCTTTGTTTCCCCGGTTACCGAAAGAAGATTACGATGCTTTAGTCCAATCCTGTGATGTGGGTTTAATTTTTCTCGATCACCGCTTTCTTATTCCGAATTATCCCTCCCGTTTACTTTCTTATCTGGAATACAAAATGCCGATAATAGCCGCAACCGATGTTCATACGGATATCGGCAGTATGGCAGAAAACAACGGTTACGGATATTGGTGTGAGAGTAATAAAGTAGAGGATTTCACCGCTTGTGTAAACAAGTATGTTCACAATCCCGAATCGATCAGGGAAATGGGAGAACGGGGCTACCGTTTTCTACTGGACAACTATTTGGTGGAAAATACCTATCAAAAAATAATGTCGCATATCAAGTAAAATACATTTCATGTATAAACATTGTTTTAAACGTCTATTGGATTTTACCCTTGTCCTTATTGTCCTTCTCTTTATCTGGCCTTTTCTTTTGATTATCGCCAGTTGGCTTTATTTTGCCAATAAAGGAACCGGTGTTTTTTTCATGCAGAAACGGCCCGGTAAAGATGGAAAAATATTTAAAGTAATAAAATTTAAATCCATGACCGATAAGCGGGATATAAACGGAAAATTATTACCGGATGCACAACGAACTACAAAAGTAGGAAAGTTTATCAGATCGACATCTATGGATGAATTGCCTCAATTGATAAACGTACTCAAAGGGGACATGGCATTAATAGGCCCACGCCCTTTATTACCGGAATATTTACCTTTATACACCCAAGAACAAGCAAGAAGACATGAAGTAAGACCTGGCATAACAGGTCTAGCCCAAGTAAGCGGACGAAATTTCTTACCTTTTAGTAAACGATTCGAGCTGGACGTATGGTATGTGGATCATGTATCGTTATTATTAGACTTGAAAATAATTGTCAGGTCGATTAAAAACGTCCTCATGAGAAAAGACATATCGGCTGGCAACCATATTTCTAAAGATGCAGATGATTTAGGATTTACAAAATATATAAAAAAATGAAGAATTTAATCATAATCGGAGCCGGTGGCATGGGACGTTCTGTTTATAATATTGCATTGGGATGCATAGGCTATAAAACTGATTTTGATATCAAAGGGTTTATTGACGACGACGTGGAGTCACTAAAGGCTTATAAAAATTATCCTCCTCTATTATCTAAAATTGATGATTATTCTATCAAAGAAAATGATGTTTTTACCTGTTCCATTGGCGAGGTTAAAACCAAAAAAATGATATGCGAAAAATTGAAAGAAAAGGGTGCGAAATTCCTATCTCTCATTCATAAAACAGCTATAGTCCGACTGAATGCAGAAATCGGAGGAGGCTGTATAATTGCTGATTATGCCTCTATCGGAGCGGACGCAAAAATTGGAGAAAATTCACTCATTCAGTCATACGCCGTTGTAGCTCATGATTGCAAAATTGGAAATTATGTCAGAATAGATACGCATTGTGTTTGCGTAGGGGGTGTTGTGGTTGAAGATAATGTAATGATTCATACGGGAGCCATACTGAGCCATAAAGTTACAGTGGGAGAAGGAGCGCATGTTGGTGCAGGAAGTTTTGTGATTCGTAAAGTTAAAGCGGGAATAACCGTTTTCGGTAACCCGGCTAAATATTTAAAATAAAAAGTATCCGTAAAGCCAAATTAAAAGGTGGGATTCAAATTAAAATAAAAGATCAATATGAAAGCTTTCATTTTTCCGGGTCAGGGATGTCAAAAAGAAGGAATGGGTAAAGATTTATATCATCTTTCTTCCCAAGCTAAAGACATGTTTGAAAGAGCGAACGAATATCTGGGTAGAAGAATTACAGATGTTATGTTTGAAGGTTCTGAATTAGAATTAATGGAAACCAAAAATACCCAGCCTTCAGTATTCTTATATGAAGTAATATTAGCAAAATGCCAGGAAGATGTAACGCCTGACGTTGTCGCTGGGCATTCTTTGGGAGAATTCGCCGCTCTTGTTGTAAATGAATGTTTATCCTTCGAAGACGGGCTTAATCTGGTTCTAAACCGGGCTTTAATTGCTCAAAAGGTATGCGAAAAATATAATACGGCTATGGGAGCAGTCATCGGTTTCCCTGATGAATATATTGAAAAACGTTTAAAAGAGATAGCCAAGGATTCCGGAGAACCTGTTTACTTTGCTAACTACAATGGTCCCGGTCAAGTAGTAATAACAGGCAGTCGGCAAGGGGTTAAAATTGCTTGTAAAGCTTTCAGAAACGAAGGAGCCAAAAAGGCTGTTTTATTACCTATCGGCGGTTCTTTTCATTCTCCTTTTATGGAAGAAGCCAGGATTGAATTAGGTAAAATAATTAGGGATACAGAATTTAAAAAACCGACAATACCCATCTTTCAATGTGTGGATGCCAAACCTCATAAGGAACCTAAAGAAATAAAAGACAATTTAATTCAGCATATCACTCACCCGGTTTTATGGACCCAAATGGTGAATAATATGGTGGAAGCTGGCGTAAATAGTTTCTATGAAGTGGGAACAGATGACACATTAGAAAAAATTGTAGCTCGTATGTATCCGGATAAACACGTACAGACATTATTAGATGTCCAAACATACAAGAATAAAATCAAAAATTATAAAACAGTAAAAAATTGAGATTATGACACTACAGAATTTTATCACATTATTTGCAGAACAATTTGATGATACCGAGATGGATCTATTTACTCCACAGACAAATTTTAAACAATTAGACGAATGGAGTTCTTTAGTCGCATTATCTGTCATCTCCATGGTAGACGAAGAGTTTGACAAACAACTCACAGGCGCAGAATTAAGAAACGCAAATACAATTGAAGAATTGTATCGTATTATTGAATCAAAATAAATAAGCATGTCCTTTCTTAGTATCAAAAACGTAAAAATTCGGGGGATCGCCGCCTGCGTTCCTTCCCGAATTGAAGAAAACAAGGATTATAAAGAACTCTCTGCAGAAGAAATCGAAAAATATATACAAACGACCGGAGTCCAAAGGAGGCACTGTGCTATTCACGACGGATCCATTTGTACTTCGGATTTATGTCAAAAAGCAGCCGAGAAATTAATATCAGATTTGAAATGGGATAAATCAGAAATCGGGCTACTGGTATTTGTCTCTCATACAACTGACTATCGTCTCCCAGCAACAGCTTGTGTACTTCAAGATAAAATGGGTATAACCAAGAATTGTTTAGCTTTTGACGTTACTTTGGGATGTTCTGGATATTTGTTAGGAATGGGAATCGCCGGAAGTTTACTCCAAAACGGAACAATTAAAAAAGCTCTCGTAATGGTAGGAAATACCCAGTCTGAATACGCCAGTTATCACGATAGAAGTATGTATCTTCTATTAGGTGATGCCGGGACAGTGACTGCTCTAGAATATAATGAACAGGATTACGACGAGATGGATTTCAATTATCTGACGGACGGTTCCGGTCGAGCTTCAGTGATTGTACCAGACGGCGGAAGTAGAAATCCTGTAAATGAAAAATCTTTTATCCAGGAAGATTATGGGGATGGCATTAAAAGAAACAGACTTCAAGAAAAAATGGACGGAACAGAAGTATTTTCCTTCGCTATACATCATGTTCCTCAAAATTTCAAGGAATTAATGGATCAGATTCATCTGAACAAAGAGGATGTTGACTATTTATTAATTCACCAGGCAAATAAATTCCTATGTGAAAAACTGAGGAAAAAAATTGGATTTCCGCCAGAAAAATGTCCTTATAATATCCAAGAATTCGGAAACACCAGCGGTGCTACAATTCCTTTATTAATGGTTACCAACTTGAAAAAAGAATTAGAAAGTAAACCATTAACCATTTGTATGACAACAATCGGAGTTGGTTTTTCTCTGGGCTCTGGCTGCATTAAAACAAATAAAATCGTTTGTCCTGATTTAATGTATTTGTAAAACTATCGCCATGTATAATCCATTCTCTTTAAATAGTAAAAAAATACTTGTTACAGGAGCTTCTTCCGGAATAGGAAAAGGGATTGCCATTGATATATCCAAAATGGAAGCCAATGTATACATCTTAGCCCGAAATGAAGAAAGATTGAAAGAGACTTATAGCTTGATGCAAGGGGATGAAAATATAATCTGTATAGCTGATTTGTGTAATACTGAAAACCTCAACAACCTCATAGACACTTTACCTGTACTAGACGGTATTGTTTTATGTGCCGGTATAATTAAAACGATGCCGGTTAAAAATATTACGGATGAAGCAATAGAGGAAATATTTAATACAAACATTATTTCCAATATCAAATTACTCAATCGGCTGTTGAAAAAGAAAAAACTTGCTCACGGAGCTTCTGTCGTCTTTATCTCTTCTGTTTCCACGTTCAATGTAAAGGTCGGTAATTCTCTTTATTCCAGCACCAAAGGTGCTGTTAATTCCTTTGCAAAAGCCATGGCTTTAGAAGTGTCAAAACAAAAAATGAGAGTGAATTGTATTCAACCCGGATTCGTACCTTCCAGTATATTAAATAAAAGCGGTATTGAAGAAGATAGTATCTTAAAATGGTATGCAGAACGACATCCCTTAGGATTCGGCACACCTTCCGATATTGCAAACGCTTGTATATATCTACTTTCTGATGCTTCCAGATGGGTTACCGGCAGTATATTTACAATTGATGGAGGATATACTTTACAATAAGTTTGAGGTTATCCGGTTTATTAACCATCCGGTACCCTCCAACTCTTATGTCGTTTATGATAAAAATAGCAGGAAATGCATTCTCATCGATCCAGGGTCCAAAGATCCCCGTGAAATAAGTACCTATATTTCAGAAAATTCTTTATTTCTTCAATATATCTTATTGACTCATGAACATTTTGATCATATGTGGGGAGTTAAACCATTACTAAATGAGTTCCATCCGCAATTAGTATGTTCAAAAAGATGTGCTCAAAAAATATCGGTTCCACAAAATTATTACAATTTATTATACTACAATTCTGAAGAATATCATCACATTGACTCTGTCGATATCATCACGGAAGAGGTAAACAATCATCTTCATTCCTATCCGTTTGATATTTATTTTATAAATACACCTGGACATTCCAGCAGTTCCATATGTATTCATATCGGAAATTATTTATTTACAGGAGATACTATTATGAACGGGTTTAAACCATTCATAAAAAAAAGACATGAGGGTTCTATCGAAGAATTTCAAGGTAGTATAGAGTTAATATTCAATTCATTCCCACCACATGTACTGGTATATCCCGGGCACGGTGAATCTTTTACCTTAGATATGGTTGAAGAATTTTATAGAAATTATAAATAATTTTTTTCAAACCAATGAAATAGGCTTTTGGAAGGAATATTCTAATTATTATAAGTAAAAAGCAAATCATTATACGATCTATATAAAAGCAAAATTATTGAATATCGTTATGAAGGAAAAACGAATTTACCTTTCTCTCGCCCACATGGGAGGACGGGAACAGGAATTTATTAAGGAAGCATTTGATACGAATTGGGTAGTTCCGCTGGGACCGAATGTGAATGCATTTGAACAGGAGCTGGCTGCCTATGTGGGACAAGACCGGCATGTGGTGGCTTTGAGCGCGGGGACAGCAGCGATTCATTTGGGACTAGTGCAGTTGGGGGTAAAAGCCGGTGACGAAGTGATTTGTCAGTCGTTTACTTTCGCAGCTTCCGCTAATCCAGTGACTTATCTGGGAGCAACACCTGTGTTTGTAGATAGCGAGAAGGATACCTGGAATATGGCGCCCGAATTTTTGGAAAAAGCAATTCTGGACCGGAAAGAAAAAACCGGGAAATTTCCCAAAGCAATTATTCCAGTACATCTGTACGGCATGCCTGCCAAACTAGACGAAATCAGGACAATTGCCCAAAAATACGGCATTCCTCTGCTGGAAGACGCCGCAGAGGCATTGGGGTCAGAATATAAAGGACGAAAATGCGGAACATTCGGAGAATTTGGTGCATTGAGCTTTAATGGAAATAAAATTATTACCACTTCCGGAGGAGGTGCATTGATCTGCCGGACAGAAGAAGAAGCAAAACAGACAATGTTTTATGCCACTCAAGCCCGGGAAAACCGCCCCTATTATCACCACGAACACGTAGGGTATAACTACCGGATGAGTAATATATGTGCCGGAATCGGCCGCGGACAAATGTTAGTGCTCCAGAAACATGTGGAAAGACGAAGAGCCATTCATCAATTATATACTGAGCTACTGGAAGGAATCGCAGGTATTGAAGTAAAACAAGCCCCTCATCAGGACTTTAATTCTAATTATTGGCTGACTTGTATCACCGTCGATCCAACTTTAGCTGGAGTCACGGCCGATGAAATTCGGATCTATTTGGAGCAGGAAAATATTGAATCGCGCCTGTTATGGAAACCGATGCACTTGCAACCGGTATTTTCAGAAAATCCTTTCTACGGTGACGGAACTGCCGAGACCATTTTTAATCAGGGGCTGTGTCTGCCTTCCGGTTCCATGCTGGAGGATAAAGATATTCACATGGTAGTAAGCAAAATCAAAGAAAAACTCAAAGCATAGTTTCAATCTCTCAAGAAACGCAACGGAGAAAAAAGACTCCCGAAAGCGTTAGAGAAGTGCACCCCAAAAGTTCTACGTCCAACTTTCGGGGTGTTTTTTTAAATATAAACTTTATCTAAAAAAAAACGTATATATTCAGGAAAAGACAAAAATATCTTTTAAAATATTATTTTTGCTTTGGAAAAACAGAATAAAAAACTAAAACTTGTTGTTATGAAAAAGTACATCTGCACCGTATGTGAATACATTTACGATCCGGCAAAAGGAGATCCGGATAGTGGAATAGAACCGGGAACGGCATTCGAAGATCTTCCGGACGATTGGGTTTGCCCGCTTTGCGGAGTAGGCAAAGAAGATTTTGAACCGGTCGAAGAATAAATAGCAAAGAGGGACGGACCTTTTTTGCAAAAAACAGGTGGCAAAAGAACCGTCCCCTCTCAAGCTTCTTTGTATTTTCGCCGGTCGTCGTCGGTAACCTCGCGGATAACTTTACAAGGATTACCGGCAGCAAGGACGCCGGCAGGAATGTTTTTGCTTACTACACTACCGGCCCCGATAACGGAATTATCCCCGATACTCACCCCGGGTAATACAACTACATGCCCTCCTATCCATACATTATTTCCCACTTTTATCGGAAAAGCATACTCCAATCCCCGATTTCTTTGTTCCAGGTCGAAAGGGTGTCCCGCTGTGTAAAAACTACAATCCGGAGCAACAAATACATTCTCTCCAAAAGTTACTTTGGCTGCATCCAGGATCGTACAATGAGTGTTGGCATAGAAATTTTCCCCTACCTCAATATTATAACCGTAATCGCATAAGAAAGGCTGTTCTATCAGCAGATTCTTACCGGTTTTTCCCAGTAGTTTTTTGAGGAGTTTCTCTCTTTCCTCCAATAAGGAAGGATGTAAACGATTGTACTCATAGAGAATTCCTTTACAAAAAAGGCGCTCTTCTATTAAATTGCGATCGTAATTGGCATCATATAATAAACCCTGAGCAGCTTTCTCTTTTTCTGTCATCTCATTTCCTTTCAAATTCCAGCAAAGAGGGACGGACCTTTTTTCCGAAAAAGCTGACAAAAGAACCGTTTCCCTATCATCCAAACAAAAAGCCTGCTTAAAGCAGGCTGATAAAGAGCTGTTAGTGAGATTTGAACTCACGACCTCTTCCTTACCAAGGAAGTGCTCTACCCCTGAGCTATAACAGCAGATAAAAACTTTCTCCAACACAAACCTCCCCCTCTTTGAGTAAAAAAGCAGATGAACTTTGTTTATCCGCTTTCCTTTCTGGAGTTTCTTGTCGGATGGATTTACATCCATCCGTCTCAGATTCTCTCTTTGAGCCTCTTGTCGGATTCGAACCAACGACCCCGAGATTACAAATCACGTGCTCTGGCCAACTGAGCTAAAGAGGCAAGCGGGTAAGCGGACTATGTCGCACCGCTACAACCATCTACCCTTGCTGCCTTCCGACCCTGGGGGAGTTCGACAGGAGCTGGTCGCATAGGACTTACCCGGGCACAAAAGTACAAAATTATCACTACCTACCAAATTTTTCAACTCTTTTTTATCATAAAAAAGTTTGTACTTCCTCTTCTATTTAAACTTTACAAACCTTTTTTCTTATAAAGAATTTAAAAGTAGTTGCAACCTCATATAATTCAATAATTTAAAAGTTAAAAAGCTCCTTTCATGCAACCCATCTCTACGGGATACGGTATAAGTTGTAACAATTGTGTATATTTTATTAAAATGAATAACATATTTAACATTTCAATTTATGCAGACAGATTGGAGAAATGAGGAGAGGAATTACAATTCTGATATAAAGTTTTTAACCAGATTAAATATTACCCTGACATCGGACCACGATTACCGGTCGAATTTAGATAATGCCTTAAAAATGATTGGAACATATTGTCGAAATGACAGAGTTCACATCATCAAAATATATCCCGATATGACTTTTACCCTATTACATGAATGGCATAAACCTTCACTACCTTCTATAAAAAACAAAATCAAAAAGCAAAAATGTTTTTTTGAACAGGAACTGGAAGATCAGTTGAATACCCACAATTATATTTACATACGCCATGCCTCGGATTTAAATTGTAAAGAATTAAAATGTTTCCTGGAAGATTGTAATATAGAAGAATCACTTCTATTTCCCTTATTTTCCGGTTATCTTTTTTCCTTCCTTTCTTTTTCTCACTGTACTTGTCAAAACAGTTGGAATAAAGATGATATCGAGCTATTTACAGCATTTTCCGCTATTATAGCAGCCAATTTGGAGAAAAATTTCATCTTTAAAAAAATGAATTACAAGTTAAAACAAGCTAATCAGCTCACAGCTCAATTAACCGCTAACAGACTTTAAGTCACCTCTTATGCATTTCAACAGTAAAAAATACCGTTTATTACTTATTTGCCCCCTTCTTCCTATGCAGGAAAGGATAAGCAGTATCTTGAAAAAAGCACAGTATCGCGTTGAATGTATACAGGAGGAAGACAAAGCTCTTTTGCAAATAAAAGAATCACAACCGGACTTGATTTTGTTGGCTCCCGCCGGTTCAACACCGGCCGAATGTAAAATCATTTCCCAATTACGGAACAAAGTCACCACCCGTACGACACCTATCATTTTTATCTCTTCTATAAAAGATGATTCTATTATAGCCGAATGCCTGAATTTCGATTATACGGATTTTATTACCAAACCGCTTCGGGAGAAAGAATTACTATTACGGGTAAAACATCAATTATTACTGTTAGAAGCTACCCGAACCATCCGGCGTCAAAATGAACGTTTACAAGAAACCATAGAAGCCCGGGACAAATTATATTCTGTCATTGCCCACGACTTAAGAGCTCCTATCGGAACCATCAAAATGATCAATTCTATCATCGAAAGTCAAAAAGACAAAATCCGGAATGCAGGGATCCGGAAAAAATTTGAAATGATTAATGAAACGACCGAACAAGCTTTTAACCTACTGGAAAATTTGTTACGCTGGAGTCGGAATTTAAACGGGAAAACCAAAGTGGTCCGGAGTAATTTTGATCTGGCCATCAGTATCAGAGAAGTCCTCTCCCTTTTTACAGCTATAGCTAAATCTAAAAACATCAATTTAGTTAATTCTGTCAAAAAACCGGTTTTCGTTTATGCAGATGAAGACATGATTAAAACGGTACTGAGGAACCTGATTTCCAACGCCATCAAATTTACTTATCCCGGAGGAGAGGTCTCTATTATGCTTACAGAATATAATGAACAAGTCTCTGTAGCTGTAAAAGATAACGGACAAGGGATAAAAAAAGAGAACCAGTCCAAACTTTTAAAAGACGGTCAGTTGTGCAGTACGTATGGCACGAAGAATGAAAAAGGCTGTGGTTTAGGCTTATTGCTAAGCCGCGACTTTATCAAGCTAAACAAAGGCAAACTTCGCTTTAAATCGAAAGAAGGAGAAGGAACGATCTTTTATTTTACAATCCCCAGCAGTACCGATTTTCCCGGCAAACCCCTTATCGATTCATTAATTCCTCATACATCCGTAGAGCTCCCCAGGCATCCGTAGCGGCATATTTTATCTGAGAAGAAGTTAATACAGGAGCATCCCAATTAGAAACCCGCTGCCGTTTCGATATTTTTACCTGAAAAATAATAGCCATAAGCTTGGAAAAGGATTTCTCTTCAATGCCATAAGGGACGACAAATTCCTGCAAATCGATAAAAGAAGCCGGTTGAAAATTTCCCAATTTTCTCAAAGCCCGGATATCGTCCCGTATGCCTACTCCTATTTTCGCAATTCGTTTTTCTGCCAATAAATTACGTAGCGCCATTGAAAATCCACACTTATTCAATCGAAAGAGATACACTTTTTCCGGCGCCGCTAATTGTAAAAGACTGACGGGATGAGTCTCTCCCTTGTGAAAAGCAGGCCGTGTTTCAGTATCGAAACCTAAACATGTATGAGCAGCAAGATAACGAACAGCCCCCTCGACGTTCTTTGCTTCTTCTACGACAATCACTTCTCCCTCATAAGAAAAAGCAGGTAATTCCTGCATTTCCTTTGTATCAATATTTTCTCTGTATCTCACTTTACTTTACATTTTTCTTTCGTCATCAGCCAAGCGATACACCGCCTGATGAACAGCCCGCAGAACTCCTGCACAGGCTTTTCCCCAATATAATTCAAAATTATTATTCAACATCCACAAAGCCTCTCCGATAATTTCCGGAATCCCGCAACGAAAAGTTGTAATAAAGTTTTTCAAATCCTGGTATATATCGCATACTTTCTCCGAAATCGAATGTACTACCGGAGCTTCACTGTATTGCATACTCTCATCGAAAACCTCGAGGTATTCATCATATTCCCCGAAAAGACGATGCAATTCCCCGAAAAGATAATTGTATTGCTCTTCTGTAACAGTATCCTCAGCCAATCCTTCCTCTTCACATTCACAAGCGGGCAACAAGCTTCCTTTCAAGTAAATTAAAGGAATAAATTTCTGCAACCGCTGCAATACATCTTTTCGTTCCATCGTAGGTATCGTCTCGACAAAATCACAAAATTCTTTCGCTACGGCAACGAATTCTATTACTTCTTTACTATATCCTACGTGTTGAAAATCTTCCATACTCTTTTTATTTAGGACAAAGGTACAAAAAGTGTAGCAATGTCGGCCGATGAAAAAGAATATTTTAAAAAAGGGGAAAAGCATCAGCAGACAATTTTTTCACCTATAACGTTTCCGTTTTTTGATAAAACCCATTTTTTGATTTACATCAAGACAGAAAGCGAAGGATAAACTTACTTTTGCGGCAAAAGAAAAACGATGCAGCAAAAATCACTTCGCAAACAATTGTTTGATTTAAGCGGCCCTATTTTTATAGAAACATTACTGATTATTCTCTTAGGGACTGTAGACATTGTCATGCTCAGTCGCCATTCTGACGATACTGTAGCTGCAGTCGGGGTAGTCAATCAGCTTTTAAATATGGTATTTATTGTTTTCGGCGTAACTACTTTAGGAACTTCCGTGCTCTGTTCCCAATATTTAGGAGCCGGACAAAAGAAAAATGTAGTACAAACCATAGGAGTTTCTTTACTTTTTAATGCTATTATCGGGATTATAATCAGTGCATTCCTTTTCTTTTATGGACAGGAATTACTTCAACTTATGGATTTAGCCCCTGCCTTAATTGACGAAGGTTTACCTTATATGCGCATTGTCGGCGGATTTGCTTTTGTTCAAGCCATTGCTTTAACCTTATCTGCCATTTTACGTAGCCATAATATGGCTTATTACCCCATGCGTGTCACCTTACTCATCAATATCGTCAATATTATCGGAAATTATACTTTAATTTTCGGAAAGTTCGGCGCGCCTCCCCTAGGCGTAAGCGGAGCAGCTATTTCAACCTCCGTATGCCGTTTTATAGCGATGTCCTTGTTGCTCTTCCTTCTCTTCAGAAAGGTAGAACGAAAATTTCCTATTGTCTGGTTCCGGCCTTTCCCGATCGATAAACTCAAAAACTTACTTACAGTAGGCTTACCGGCAGCCGGAGAACAGGTTTCTTACAATCTGTCGCAAGTCGTCGTAACGTATTTCACCATCCTGATCGGAACCACTGCGCTGACTACCCGCACCTATGCAATGAATATCGTAATGTTCACCTATCTCTTTGCCTTGGCTATCGGTCAGGGAGGAGCAATCTGCATCGGACATCTGGTAGGAGGGGAAAAACAAAAGGCAGCCTATATTTTACAGCGTTATTGTATGAAATGGTCTATAATGATCTCCCTGGGTATGGCAATTGTAACAGCAGTCCTAGGTTATACTATTTTCCATTTTCTTACTCCTAATCCCGATATTATCCGACTGGGTGTTATCATTCTATGTATTGATATCCTCCTGGAAGTAGGACGTGCTGTCAATATCCTGTCTGTCAATGTCCTGAATGCTGTAGGAGATGTGACTTATCCCTTTATTACCGGTCTGATTGTCATGTGGGGAGTAGCCACCTTATTAAGTTATATTTTCGGAATCTCACTGGGTTGGGGATTAGCGGGCATGTGGTTCGCTTTTTTGTTGGACGAATGTATACGAGCGATTATTTTCGTACGCCGATGGAGGAGTAAAAAATGGGAAGGCAAAAGCTTCACCCGTATTAAAAAAATTCCGTTTTCACAAAAGTCCCGCCCTAACGCGGCTTAATGTCTCCGGACTCATCCCCAAATGAGAAGCGATATGAATCAAAGGGGCTCTTTTCACCACTTCCGGATGCTCCTGCAATAAACGATGATAGCGTTCTCCTGCCGTCTCAAAGCGACAGGCATCTGCTTTTTGCTGAGATAGAATCAGACAATTTTCCAGAATCTTGCAATAAAAATGCTCGATTTCCGGTTCGGTTTCCATCAACCCGTGCAACTTTTCATATCCTAAGCCATAGACAACGGTAGGTTCCAAAGCCTCAATAATCAGACGACTTGGAATTTGCCGGAAAAAACTTTCCAAAGAAAGGAATATCCCTTTTTCATAAGCAAAATGCTCGGTTAAATCCTTTCCCCGCTTATTATAAAAAAGCCGGATCATTCCTTGGTCTACAAACCAAATGTATTTACAGACTTGCCCTTCTCTCAATAACAAATCATTCTTAGCCCATTCAAAACGTTCCAGACAAGCACTCAATTTTTCCCGGTTCTTTTCTGTGAGAGCAAGGGTCTGAGCTGCTATCCGATCTATTACTTTCCGATACATCGTATTCATAAAGCAAAAATAGAGAATAATTAGAAAGTTGAAAAATCATCCTTCTGAAAAAGTCAAAATAGTGAAATCTGTATCTTTACTAAAAAATGCTTATCTTCGTAGTCTAAAACGAAAGAAGAGATGAGATTTAACGAAATGAAGCTGGAAGAACCTGTATTGCAGGGATTAGAAGCGATGAACTTTCAGGAAGCTACACCTGTACAGGAAAAAACAATTCCTGTAATTTTAGAAGGAAGAGATATTATAGGTTGCGCACAAACCGGAACCGGTAAAACTGCAGCTTATATTTTGCCGGTTCTCAATCAATTGATAAAAGCAAAGCATCCGGATGATTATATCAACGCAATCATTATGGCGCCAACCCGGGAGTTAGCACAGCAAATCGACATGCAATTTGAAGGTTTTTCTTATTTTGTCCCGGTATCGACTTTAGCCATTTACGGAGGAGGGGACGGAGCTACCTGGGACCAGCAAAAACAAGGATTACAACTGGGGGTAGATGTTATTATAGCCACTCCGGGACGACTTATTACACATTTAGATATGTATAATATTGACCTTTCACACGTCAAATATTTTATTTTGGATGAAGCCGACCGGATGTTGGATATGGGATTCTCGGACGATATTATGAAAATTGTCAAAAAATTACCGGAAAAAAGGCAGACCATAATGTTTTCGGCCACGATGCCTCCCAAAATACAACAATTGGCCAAAACCATACTGCACGATCCGGTAGAAGTAAAAATAGCCGTTTCTAAACCCAACGAAGCTATTACACAAGCGGCTTATATTTGTACAGAGGCCCAAAAAATGGGACTTATCCGCGAGCTATTCGGCAAACCTGTCAAATCGAAAAGTATAATTTTTTCTTCTTCCAAACAGAAAGTTAAAGAATTAGCTCATATTCTGAAACGGATGAAATTCAACGTAGCTGCCATGCACTCGGACCTAGAACAGGCTGAACGGGAAAAAGTAATGCTCGATTTTAAAAACAACAAGATTAAAGTGTTAGTGGCAACCGACATTGTCGCCAGAGGCATCGATATTGAAGATATCGGAATGGTATTGAATTACGACGTTCCCCATGATCCGGAAGATTACATACATCGTATCGGCCGGACAGCCCGGGCCAATGCAGAAGGATTGGCTATAACCTTTGTATCGGAAAAAGAACAAGGAAAATTCTATCGGATTGAAAAATTTTTAGAAAAAGAAATTTACAAAATTCCTCTTTCTCCTGCTTTAGGAGAAGCACCTCCTTATACTCCACAAGCCTTTGCCCGTAAAAACGGACAATGGAATAAAGGAGGAAAAAGTCGCGGTAAAAACCACCGCTTTTCCAAGCCGAAAAAAGAGGCATAAAAAAGATCACAACTTTTCGATCAGTCCTTCTATAGCATCCTCCAATAGATTCAATACCAACTCGAAACCGTCCGGACCTTCATAATAAGGGTCCGGAACCTCACGATAAACTGTATTTGTACGGCAAAATCTACCATAGCATAAATTTTAGCTCTCTCTTCAGTTGTCTCCGATAATCTTCTCAAATCGGCTATATTTTGACGGTCCATTCCAATAATCATATCAAATTCGGCAAAATCAGCCGAAGCATAAAAATGCCTTGCCCGGTGTTCCAACTCATATCCCCTCAAGGCAGCGTGTTTTCTCATTCGGGCATCCGGCAGTGCACCGGAATGTCCACCGTACGTACCGGCCGAATCCACATAAAACGCTTCCTCCTTCCCTACTTTTTTTAATTTAGCTTTCATAACAGCCTCTGCGGCCGGAGAACGACAGATATTTCCTAAACAGACAAAAAGAATTTTTTTCATTACAAAGAGTCAATTAAATTCAACAGAAAGCTCTCTTAAAATTTAATTCAGAGCTCTTTCCAAATCAGCCGAAAGTATATATTATTATCGGGAACCAAAGAATAAGCTATAGTTAGCAACTTTTTTCTGAGATAATCGCATTTTCAAATTTGTATCCGGAATGGGCTCCTCAAACGGGTATGTTTTTACTTATTCCGATTGATCAACTCATTACAATGATAAAAAGCTTATTCTTTGATACTTAAAAATAAATGGATCGGAGGAGAGGTACTGAATTTACAATAATTACACATTAGGGACGTGCCCTAATGTGTAATCGGGAGATTTAAGGAAAGGAAGACTATCATCAAAGGGGCTCAATTGAAAAGTGAATCCACAAATTCTTCCCGATCGAATATTTGTAAATCTTCCATTTTCTCTCCTACTCCAATATATTTCACCGGAATTTTAAACTGATCGGAAATACCGATTACGACCCCACCTTTAGCCGTTCCATCCAGTTTAGTAATAGCTAAAGCATTCACTTCCGTAGCCAAGGTAAATTGTTTTGCTTGTTCATAAGCATTTTGTCCGGTAGAACCATCCAGTACCAACAAAATTTCATGAGGAGCATTCGGGATCACTTTTTTCATCACATTTTTGATCTTTGTCAGCTCATTCATTAAATTAATTTTATTGTGTAAACGCCCCGCGGTATCGATAATTACCACATCCGCTCCATCCGCTTTCGCTTTACTTAAGGTATCATAAGCCACTGAAGCCGGATCCGCACCCATACCCTGTTTCACAATAGGCACTCCTACCCGTTCTGCCCATATAACTAACTGATCGACGGCAGCAGCCCTGAAAGTATCCGCAGCTCCTAAAATAACAGTCTTTCCTGCTTCTTTAAATTTATTAGCCAATTTGCCGATCGTCGTCGTTTTCCCCACACCATTTACTCCAACCACCATAATTACATAAGGTTCTCCATTATCGGGCAATTGAAAAGAAGCTGTATCATTTGCATTATTTTCTTTTAATAACGCAACAATTTCCTCCCGCAATACCCGGTTTAATTCGTCCACCCCCATATATTTTTCCCGTTGTACCCGGGCTTCAATCCGTTCAATAATCCGAAGAGTCGTTTCCACGCCTACGTCTGAAGAAATCAACACTTCTTCCAAATTATCCAATACTTCGTCATCCACTTTAGACTTCCCTACGACAGCCCGGGCCAACTTCTTAAATACACTTTCCTTCGTCTTCTCCAGGCCTTTGTGAAGGCTCTCTTTTTTACCTTTTCCGAATAATCCGAATAATGCCATTTCCTAATAATTAGAGTTCATTTTAGAGGGTACTAAAATAAGAATTTTAAACTAAATTCGAAAACTTTTTCCAGGGTATAAAAAGAGCCGCATAGAAACGAATAAATAGCAAAATTACACAGTAGGGACGTGCCCTATTGTGTAAATCTGGTTAGGACTGTTCACTTTAACACTTACAAAAATAATCATGGATAAGAGTTACCAATTTTTGGAACACCATCTATATTGAAACAAAAATTACACAGTAGGGCACGTCCCTATTGTGTAAATCCAATTAGGATTGTTTACTTTGACACTTACAAAAATAATTATGGATAAGAGTTACCAATTTTCAGAAAACTCTATATTGAAGTAAAAATTACACAGTAGGGCACGTCCCTAATGGGTAAAATAATAGAAAATTTTACCTGAAAACAAAAGCATTCCTTACCCTCCATCCCCCTGAACACAATAAAAAAACCCTGACAACTCTCGTCGTCAGGGTTCCTAAATTCGGCG
>OJMH01000170.1_pt1 | contig 96929 bp, 145 predicted proteins | sample 1597111 | NCBI WGS metagenome assembly OJMH01 (sample SAMEA2452115, study PRJEB22498) | human gut metagenome | reverse complement strand
TCATACGAGGATCTCTTGTTAAGAATCCGTTTGATTTTAAAGCTGGTCTGTATTCACTATTAGCTTCATTTAATGCTCTTGCAATACCATGTCTGATAGCTCCAGCTTGACCTGTAAATCCGCCACCTTTTACGTTAGCTATAACATCATATTTAGCTGTTGTATTTGTAACTGTAAGTGGTTGTCTTACAATAACTTTTAAAGTTTCTAATCCGAAAAATTCATCAATATCTTTACCGTTAATTGTGATTTTTCCGTTTCCTTCTACTAATCTAACTCTAGCAATTGCATTTTTTCTTCTACCTGTACCATAAAAAACGATATTTTCCTTTTTTGCCATATTATTTTACCTCCCATACTTCTGGTTTTTGTGCTTGGTTTTCATGTTCTGCACCAGCATATACTCTTAATTTTTTAAGACTTTGTCTACCTAAAGAATTATGAGGTAACATTCCTTTTATAGCTAAAGTCATAGCTTTTTCTGGATTTTTTTCAAGCATTACTTTGGCAGAAATTTCTTTCATTCCTCCAATGTAACCTGAATGATGTCTGTAAACTTTTTGATTTAATTTGTTTCCTGTTAAAATTACGTCATTACAATTTATTATAATAACATGGTCACCCATATCAATATTTGGTGTAAATGTTGGTTTATGTTTTCCTCTTAATAATCTAGCGGCTTCTGTTGCAACTCTACCAAGTGGCTTATTTGCTGCATCAATTATATACCATTTACTTTCAACTTCACCTTTTTTTGCACTATATGTAGTATTATTCATGGTAATATATACCCTCCTATATTTTATTTGTTTTTTATTTTATTTATATGAAATTTAAATATAAAACCACCGGGGAGAAGTTCTAAATTTAAATCATATTTTAACATAATTGCTCAATTATTCTATTACAAAAAAGTACATTTGTCAATACATTTCAGGCAATTTTTAGAAAAACTTGACAAAAACAATTTTTATGTGTATACTGTTAACGTTAAAAACAGGATGTAATATATTATGAATAAGGAGTAATATGGAAATGAAAAGAAAAAGAAATATAAAAAGCATTGTACTATTAGCAGCTCTAGGAATTGCTACATTGTTTTTTATAAATATCAGTTTTGCATCTACTAATGCTAAAGTAAATGTAGAAACAGCAAATCTAAGAGAGTCAGCAGATGAAAATAGTAAAATTTTAGAGCAACTTTCTCAAGGTCAAGAAGTAGAGATAGTAGAAAAGAGTAGTGATTGGTATAAGGTTAAAGTAAAAGGAATGACAGGATATTTAAGACAAGATCTACTTACAGTAGAAGAAAAAAATACTGTAAATGCTAATACAACAACTTCATCAGAAGAGAAAGCAGAAGTAGAAACTACTAAAAATGAAGAAACAAAAACAACTGATACAGATGAAAAAAGTAAAATAATTGTGGAAGATACAAAATTAAAAATTGTACCATCTATTAATGCCACAGATATTATTGAAGTAAAAAAAGATGAAGAAGTTATTATAACAGAAACAATAAATGACTGGGTATGTGTACAAACAAAAACAACAAAAGGTTGGATTTATAAAGAAAAATTAAAATCTAAAGAAGATAAAAAAGAAGAAAAACAAACAACAGAGCAGAATCAAGTAGTAGAAGAAAGTAAATTAAAGACACTATATATAGGTAGTGAATCTGTTAATTTAAGAAAAGAAGCAAATACAAATTCAGAAGTTGTAACTAAATTATCTTTAAATACAGCTGTTGATGTTTATGCAGAGGAAAATGGATGGAGTAAAGTAAAAGTAAATGGAAATGAAGGTTACATATCTTCATCATTATTATCAGAAAAGAAAAAGGAAACGTCAAGAAGTTTAGAAACACCAAGAACTAAAACAAGTGAAAATTCAAGTGAGAATACTAAAACTTCACAAGAGAAAGAAACAACAACTACAGTTCCAATTTCAGGAAAAGGAGCTACAGTAGTAGAAACAGCTAAAAAATATATTGGTTGTAGTTATGTATATGGAGCATCTGGACCAAGCAGTTTTGATTGCTCAGGATTTACTTCATATGTATTTAAACAACATGGAATTAGTTTAAATAGAACAGCTGCAGGACAATATAGTAATGGAGTTGCTGTTAGTAGAAACCAATTACAACCAGGTGATTTAGTTATGTTTGGAAAATCTGGAATAAACCATGTAGGCATATATATTGGTGGAGGGCAAATTGTTCATGCTGCTAATAAGTCAAGAGGGGTAACAACTGATACGATAAATTCAGGATATTATAATAACAACTATGTTGGAGCAAGAAGAGTTATGTAAAAATGCAATTAAGAAAGGAAGATTAAAAGTAGTAAAACGACCAGTTTTAATTGCAATTATAGGATATATAATAGGTATTATAATGGGGCTATACTTTAATTTTAGTATAGCTCTTTTTTATATTCCGATAATTGTAATATATTTTTTCAAGAAAACATTAAAAATATCTAAGAAAGAATTTAAGTTAATAAGTTTAAAAAGATATTTTAGATATGTAAAGTTAATTTTTAATTTCAAAATTATTATTATTCTTATTATTTTTTCTATTATTTCTAATTTTATTGTAATATTTCAAAACAAAAAATATAAAAGTTTATATACAAACAATCAATTAATAAGTGGAGAAGCAGTAGTTATAGGGGAGAAACAAGAAAAAGAATATAACAATATATATAAGATAAAATATAATAAAACATATGTATATTTAAAAATAGATAAAAAATCCACAATTGAGTTAAATTATGGGGATAAAATAAAGTTTTCAGGAAGTTTTATAGAACCAAAAGAAAACAAAAATACAGGGGGATTTAATTATAAAAATTATTTGAAAACTTTAAAAATTTATGGAACAATAAAAGTAAACAAAATAGAAATTTTAGGAAAAGAAAAGCAAAATTTCATTTTTAAATATGCACATTTAATTAGTAAAAAAATAAAAGAAAAAGTTAATCTTAATTTAGATAAAGAAAAAGCAGATATTTTAATTGGAATTTTGATAGGAGACACAGAAGAAATAGAAGAAGAATTAAAGGAAAATTTTAGAATTAGTAATATTTCACATGTTTTAGCTGTTTCGGGAATGCATGTTACTTATATAATTATTGGGATTAATTTATTATTTAAAACAAAATTAGGAAAGAGAAAACTTAATTTTATTATAATTATTGTTCTTATTTTTTATATGTTTATAACAGGATTTTCAGCTTCAATAGTAAGAGCGGCAATAATGGCGATATTAATAATAGGTTCAAAAATAATGTATAGAAAAAATGATGTATGGAATTCAATTGCAATATCGTTATTTTGTATACTTATCTATAATCCATTTCTTATTACTAGTATGGGGCTGCAATTTTCTTATTTAGGAACAATTGGAATTATTGTTTTTTATAAAAATATTTATGTAGTTTTAGAAAATATAAAAATAACTTCTAAAAAATTAAAATATGAAATTAATAAAAAAGATACAAAGGCAATTGAAAAGATAAAGAATATATTAGCAGTTACAATTTCTGCTCAATTATCAATTATGCCAATTATGATTTATCATACTAATTTGTTTAGTATATACTTTTTTATAACTAATTTATTGGTAAGTATAATTATTGGTCCTATTATTATATTAGGAATAATTGCAGTTATCATGTCCTTTATTATTAATCCATGTGCTAAAGTAATTTTTACTATTATAAAATTATTAGTTGATATTTTAATTTTAATATCTAAAATTAGCCAATTGCCATTTGCAAAACTATATATTCCTACACCTAAGATTTGGCAGATATGTTTATTTTATTGTATAATTATTATTTCTAAATTAGTTCATAATCTTTATTATCAAAAAAAATTGAATGCTACTCAAATAAGAATGAGAAATTTAATAGCTTTATTTAAATATAAGATGTATTTAAATAAAAAAAGAAGTTTGATGGCTTTAGTATTATTAGGAGTGATTATTTTATTAGTAGAATTTTATCCTAAAAACTTAAAAGTAAATTTTATTGATGTAGGACAAGGGGATGCAACTTTTATTGTAACACCATATAATAATACTATTTTAATTGATGGAGGTGGAAGTGAATCTAAAAATTATAATATAGGTAAGAATACAGTACTTCCTTATATTTTAGATAAAGGATATACAAAAATTGACTATATAATAATTAGTCATTTTGATCAAGATCATGTTCGGTGGATTGTTATATATTATGCAAGAAATAAAAGTAAATAACATCATAATAGGTAAGCAATATAAATCATCAGAAAATTATGAGGAATTTATAAAAATCGTAAAAGAAAAAAAGATAAATGTAAAAATAGTAGAAGAAGGAGAAAAAGTAAGTATAGAAGATAATTTGTATTTTGATATTATATGGCCTTTTTCTGATAATATGATATCTGATAATAGTATAAACAATAATTCACTTGTATGTAAACTAAATTATAAAAATTATTCAATGCTTTTTACAGGAGATATTGAGGCCATAGCTGAAAAAGCTATTTTGAAAAAATATTCTAAAAATTTAAATATATTAAAATCAGATATTTTAAAAGTAGCACATCATGGTTCGAAAACATCTTCTATTACAGAGTTTATTGAAAAGATAAAACCAAAATATGCAATAATTGGAGTAGGGGAAGATAATAAATTTGGACATCCATCAGATAATACAATTCAAAATCTTGAAAAAGCAAATATAAGAATTTATAGGACAGATAAAATGGGAGAAATAGAAATAAAAACTAATGGAAAAGAGATAAAAATAAATGAATTTTTAAAATGCAAATAATAAAAGATTGTATAAATTTAACAAAAACGTAAATAATAGTTATAAAACATTAGAAAAGGAGTAATTATTATGAATAAAACAATTATGAGTATAATTGCAATTATTGTTATAATAGGTGCAATTATAATTGGAGTTCAAATTTGTAAACCAAATAAAGAACAGGAAGATATTATAACCAAAGTATCAGATGAAAAGATTGAAGATGATTGTACGGATGAATATCAGGAAATACAAGAGGAGATGCTTCAAGCTAATTCTACAGAAGAAAAGATATCTCCTAATTGTTTTATTACTATGAAAAAAACATATAATAAATGTGGACACACAACGAGTGAATATATAGCTATTCCAAAAGAGTTAGTAAATAAAACAAAAGAGGATTTGAAAGAAAAATATGCTGGTTGGACAATTGATAAATTTTCAGATACGCAAATAGTAATAAGCAAAAAAGAAGAAGGAGAATGTGGTGAACACTATATTGTGAAGGATAAGGAAGGGAAAGTTGTAATATATAAATTATTAGAAGATGGGACTGAAAAAGAATATGAAGTAACAGATATTTCAACAGAATATATTACAGATACAGATAAAATTAATATGAAAAATGGAATTAAGGTAAATGGCAAACAAGAATTAAATCAATTAATAGAAGACTTTGAGTAAAATATAATATATAAAAAATCTAGTTCATTATTTTGAACTAGATTTTTTCTTTTCTTTTTTATCTATTGTAACTTCTTTTTTTAAGTCTTGTTTATCAATAAATCCTTTTTGATATAAATCTTTAACATACATTATAAGTGAAAATACAGTAGCAATTAATGCTAAACAATATAATAGAAAGTCAAATTTGCTCCAAAAACCAATTAAATTGAACTGTTTTGCAAGTAGAGAGAATACAATTGCAACATAGAATAAAACAGTAGCAAGTTTTCCATACCATTTACTATAAACGACAACATCTTTTCCATAAAGGAAAGAAGCACCAACTATCATAATAAATTCTTTTAGTAATACAATAATTAGAATCCAAAGAGGAATAATACCAATTATAACCAATGAAGTAAGTGTTGATATTTGTGTTAGTTTATCAGCAAGAGGATCCATTAGTTTTCCAAAGTTTGAGATTAAATTAAATTTTCTCGCTATAAAACCATCAGCAATATCTGTTAAACCAGAAATGGTAAAAAACAAGAATGCTAATATATAGTTACCAGTAAAAATATAAAAAATTATAAATGGTATTAATAAAAATCTAATAATAGTAAGTATATTTGGTACATGTTTAAACATAATTTTCTCCTATTTAACTTCAAATTTTAGTTTATCATTTTCAAAATCTACTTTTACAGTTTGACCATCTAAAAGTTGACTTCTTAGAATCATTTCAGATAATTCATCTTCAATATATCTTTGAATAGCTCTTCTTAAAGGTCTTGCTCCAAATTTTATATCAGTTCCTTTTTCTAAAAGATAATTTTTTGCTTTCTTTGTAATATCCATATTTATATCTTTTTCATTTAAAGCTTTTCTAGTATTTTCTAACATTAAATCAACTATTTTTAAAAGTTGTTCTTTTGTTAGAGAATCAAATTGAATAATTTCATCAACACGGTTAAGAAATTCTGGTCTAAATAATTCTTTTAAGCTATCCATTATTTTATTTTTATCAATTGATTGTTTTCCAAAACCAATTGAATTTATATTAGAGTTAGAACCTGCATTAGATGTCATAATAATAATTGTGTTAGAGAAACTTACAGTGTTTCCTTGACTATCTGTTAGTTTTCCATCATCTAATACTTGTAATAAAATATTAAATACGTCAGGATGAGCTTTTTCTATTTCATCTAATAAAATTATAGAATATGGTTTTCTTTTAACTTTATCTGTTAATTGACCAGCATCATCATATCCAACATAACCTGGAGGTGCACCAATTAATTTAGATGTTGAGTGACTTTCCATGTATTCAGACATATCGATTCTTATTATAGAATCTTCACTTCCAAACATTTCATAAGCTAAACTTTTAGCAAGTTCAGTTTTACCTACTCCAGTAGGTCCAACAAAGATGAAAGAAGGTGGTCTTTTTGTACTTTGTAACCCGGCTCTATTTCTTCTAATTGCTCTAGCAACGCTACTAACAGCTTCGTCTTGACCAATAATTCTTTTATGAAGATTAGTTTCTAAGTTTAATAATTTTTGTGTTTCTGCTTCTGTTATTTTTTTAACTGGAATTTTTGTCCAGCTTTCAATTACATTAGCAATATCTTGTACATTTAATTGTTTTGGTTTTGCTTTAGCGCTTAATTTATCAATTTCTTCAATTAGTTGACATTCACGTGTTTTCAAATCTGCGGCTTTCTGATAATCTTCTGTTGAATCAGCAGCGATAACTTCTTCTTTTTCAGATTGAACTTTAGCAAGTTCTTGTTTTAACATTTCAAGCTTAAATAAATCTTTATTTTCTAAATTTATTCTTGAACAAGCTTCATCTAAAATGTCAATTGCTTTATCAGGTAAAAATCTATCATGAATATATTTTTCAGACATAATAACTGCTTGACGAATAATATCTGATGAAATTTTAACTTTATGATATTCTTCATAATATTTTTTAATTCCTTCTAATATAACAATAGAATCTTCTATGTTTGGTTCTTCTACTAAAACTTGTTGAAATCTTCTTTCTAGAGCAGAATCTTTTTCAATATATTTTCTATATTCTTTTAATGTTGTTGTACCAATTAATTGAATTTCTCCATTTGATAATGCAGGTTTTAATATATTTGCAGCATTCATAGAGTGTTCACCATCACCAGCACCGATAATATTATGGATTTCATCTATAACCAAGATAATATTTCCATATTCTTTACATTCATCAATAATGCCTTTCATTCTAGATTCAAATTGTCCTCTAAATTGAGTACCTGCAATTACAGCAGTCATGTCTAATAAATAAACTTCTTTATTTAAAAGTTTTGCTGGTACATTTTGATTTGCTATTTTTATTGCTAATCCTTGAGCTATTGCAGTTTTACCAACGCCAGGTTCACCGATTAAGCATGGATTGTTTTTGGAACGTCTATTTAAAATTTGAACAATTCTTTGTATTTCTTTTTCTCTTCCAATTACAATGTCTAATTCATTATTTTTAGCTTTATCTGTAAGATTAGTACCAAAGGTATCTAAGAATTTCTTTTTCTTGTTCTGTTTTTTATTTTTCTTTTTTTCAACTTTTACTTTTCTTCTGCCATCATTTAGTTCTTCAGATTCATCAGAATTACTTTTTGAAGCTTTGTTTGAAAACATGTTAGAGAAGATAGAGCCTAATGGTATTGCCGCTCCAGAAATTTTTGAAGGTTCATCACTATCTGGATTTTGTTCTTGACTTTCAAATGTAATTGCACCGTCTAAGTTTTCAATGTCTTCTAAATTTATGTTTTCTGCTAAATCTTTAAATATTGTTTCAAATTGTTTAGTCATATCATTAATGTTAATTTTATCATTAGAAAGGATATTGTTTTGATCATGTAATACTTCTGTTGGATTTATTCCTTTTTTCTTTGCACAATCATAACAATAGCCTTCAAGACTTTCCTTTCCATTTTCTATTTTTTTATAAAAAAGTATTGCTGGATTTTTATTACATTCTGAACATAACATACTTTAAATTCCTCATTTCTATTAAAATTAATTTATATTATAATATCGCAAAAATAGGGAATAGTCAATAATTTTTCGAATAATAATAGCAGGGAATTTCCCTGCTATTATTTAAATTATTTTTAATACATATTTGCTAAAACTAATAGTAAAATCATTCCTATATACATAAATGCAAATAATGCTAATCCGATAATACCTGTTATCATTCCAGCTTTTCCTATTTTACTGCCTGTCCTTCTTGAAGATTTTACTCCAAATACAATAGCAACAATTCCTGTTGGTAATGTAATATACCAAAATAAAGCAGTGACAATAGATATTATACCTAAAACGAGTGATACTATATGCATAACAGATTTATTTGTATTATTTTCTTCCATAACAATAACCTCCACTTTTTATTTTATTTTTAATTCATCAATTAGTTCTAAAGTATCAAGATTATTTACTTTTATTGCTGTTTCAGATATAGTATATAAATTATTATCTATGTACAATCCTCTCAATAATTTAGAATTATAGTAGTTATAACTATATGACGATTGATTTTTATTTTTTTGTGAAGTTTCATGAGTTATAACTCCTTTTAAATTGAATCCATCATTTATATTTATTTTATATACAAAGTAGCCTTCTGAAACATAAGATTTATTATAATTTGTATATGAATCGACAATAGAAGAATAAGAATCAATTGAAGAGTCTATTTCAAAATCTTCACTATAATTATTAACAGGTATTGCTAATAATTGTTTTTCTTTAGAGAATAGTAACGCTTTTGGATTAGTTAAAATTGCTGATGTCGTTCTGCTATCTCCTATTATAGTTTGAGATAATTGTGTAGGATTATTAACATCAGATACATCAAACAATGCCATTTTCATTCCTGTTATTTTTGATGTTGTAGATGTTACTTTTCCAATTGAATTTTTATTGACAATTTCTTCAGTTTCCATTCCGATACCTATTAAATGATTTTCATCGTATGGATGTAGATATGTACTATATCCTGGTATATGTAATTCTCCTAATACTGTTGGTTTTGTTTCATTACTTAAATCAATTACAAATAAAGGATCAACTGTTTTATAAGTTACTAAATAAGCTTTATTTCCCATGAATCTTGAAGAGTACATTTTTTCACCTTTTGCAACATGATTAGAAATTCCTATTTGTTTTAAATTTTCATCAAATATTGCAATTTTGGCTCCATCATTATCATATAGAGCAATTCTTAAGTGACCATTTTGTTCATCTAAAGAATATTGATTTATTGTTTTTCCTATTATTTTATTTTTTGTATTATAGGATACTTTACCATCTCCTGAAATATCAAATTTATATATTTCTGTATAGTAATCATTTGAATAATCATAATCATCATTATAAGTTAATACTCCTAAAATACCTTTTAATCCAAATAATTTGCTTATAGGGGGAATACTATCAGTATAGTCATATTTTTGATCTAATAAATAAATACTATTTTCTGATACGTAAGCATTTGAAATATCAATTAAATAAGAGCTTACATTTATATTTGCTTTTACATCATCTAAGTCAACTACTGAAATAAGAGTTTGTTTTGTTGTTTGTACATCTTTTAAATATTTAATGTTTTTAAGAGATATTTCTTGCTCATTATTATCTTCTTTATAGGCTCTAACAATTTTATCATTTTCCTCTCTCAAGTTTCCTGAGGCAATAACATACAATTTATTATTTATGCATCTAGAGGTATAATATGATTCATATAATTCATAACTCTTAACTAGAGTAGGTTTTGACTTTGTTGATATATTATAAATTTTTACAATGGTATTGCTACTATTATTGTAGTTATAATAATATGAATAAGAAGTCGAACTAGTATTTTTAGTAGATATAACTACTAACTCATTTTTATATAAAATTAAATCTTCTGGGACACTTCCATCATTTGATTTTATAGTAGCTTCAATTTTAATATTTTCTGGGTTTATTACATTTGTTATTATTACATTACTGTTAGATATTGAATAAATATAGTCACCATCTGTTTTGGTAATATCAGCCTCATCAACATTTTCAACCTGAATGTTAGTAGTTGAGTAGTCTTTGGAAGAAGATGTTTTTTCAGAGTTATCTGAAAACGCTGAACTATCACCTGCAGTTATAGAGTCAATAGATAATTCTGCACTATTTATAGTTTTGGTATTAGTATAACCACAATAGTAAGGACTATTAACTAAAAGACTAAAAGGCATAGTAACAATGTTTATAAACAGATCTTTTATAGTTGGATCATCACTATCATATATTTTTGATAATTCTTTATCAGATTTTATTGTTTTTAATTCTGTATTATCATTAGAAAACAGTAAAAAGGCAATAATGAAAAATATAATTATTAGAATAGATATTATAGCAATTTTTAGTTTTTTTCTCATAAAAAATCCTCCTTTTATTTTATATACTTATATCATATCCTTTTTAAAAAAATAAATCAATACGAAACTTAAATAAAAAAATATTGATAAATAAAAATATCAATGATATAATAAAATTGTGAAATTTATAAATAAGAGGTCAAAAGATGAATGTAACATTACCAGAGAAAAATAAATTAAAAAAGAAACAAATAATTATATATACTTCTATAATAATTGTATGTATTATATGTCTTGTTACAGCTTTCTATGTTCAGTTTTATGCAAGAATCAGTTTTAGTGAATTATTAGGTATATCAGAAAAAAAACAATTTGGAAATAAAACAGAAGAAGAAATAGAAGAATTGAAATCAGATTTTAATAAAGTATTTATTAATAATATTGAAGAAGATAATGGAGATAATGACAATAAAAAATCTGATAAAAATCAAAAATTAGTTTATACACAATATGAAAAAAAGGAGTCTAATACTAATAATTATGATTTAGAAATACATATTCCACATATTAATATAAAAAGTGAAATTGTGGATGAATATAATAAAGAAATTGAAGATATTTTTGTAAATAAGGCTAGAAATGTTTTACAAAGTGAGAATAAAAATATTATTTATACAGTGGAATATGTAGCAAATGTACAAGATGACATTTTATCTTTAATGATAAGATCAAATTTAAAAGAAGGCGTAAGTGCACAAAGAATAATAATACAGACTTATAATTATGATTTGAGAAACAATAAGGAAATTAATTTAGAAGAGGTTCTAAAAATAAAAAATATAGATAAATCAGAATTGCAAAGCAAAATTACAGATTCAATTAAGACAGAACAAAAGAAAGTAGAAGATTTAGAAAAATTAGGATATAATGTATATAGTAGAGATGTTTCAAATGATATGTATAAGATAGAAAATTCAAAAGAATTTTATTTAACAAATGATACATTATATATAATTTATGCTTATGGAAATGATAATTTTACAAGTGAAATTGATTTAATTGTTATATAATCTAAAAGAAAAAGAACATATATTTATATATGCTCTTTTTCTTTTGAAAATAAAAGGGGATGTTTTTTATTTTAAATCAGTATCTGTACTGATTATGTTTGTATTTTAACAATGTTTTTTGTCCATTGTGTGAACTAAAAGTGAAAAAACAAAAAACTTAGCATTATTTTTTGCTAAGTTTTTATTTGGTTAAGGTTGTTCACCTAAAGTTATAGTTAAATCTTTTTCTTGACCATTGCGATTTACTTTTATTTTCATTTCATCACCAATTTTATGAGAATTTTTTATTTTATTTAATTCATCCATTTTTGTTATTTTTTGTCCATCTGCTTCAATAATTACATCTCCGATTTTTATACCAGCTTTTTCTCCAGCAGAGAAATCTTCAATAGATTTTACATAGACACCAACAACTAAGTTATTAGCTTTTGCTGTTTGTTCATTTAAATCCATACCAGAGATACCAATATAAGGTCTTTTTACTTTACTATATTGAATTAATTGTGATGTTATATCTGTTGTAGAATTAATTGGAATAGCAAATCCCATTCCTTCAATTCCTGTTCCAGAAAGTTTTAAAGTATTGATACCAATTACTTTTCCTTCACTATTTACTAAAGCACCACCACTATTACCAGAGTTAATAGCAGCATCTGTTTGAATTAAAGTAAATTGTTTTCCTTCTGAATCAGTTACTTCTCTATTAACAGCACTAACAACACCACAGGTAATGCTACTTTGCATACCAAGAGGGTTTCCAACAGCCATTGCAAATTCACCAACTTTTATATTGTCAGAGTCAGCAAATTCGGCCTTTGATAATCCAGTTTTTTCAATTTTTATTACTGCTAAATCAGTTTGTTCATCTTTTCCAACGATTTTTGCTTCATATTCTGTGTCATCATTAAACAATGTAACTGTTACTTTTGTAGCTTCTGAAACTTCATAATAAGATTCAGAAGAAGAGGTTGCAACAATATGATTATTAGTTAAAATATATCCATCTTCACTAATAATAATTCCAGAACCACTTGCAGTTGCTGTAGAAGTTTGAGTTTGTTTACCAAACATAGAAATTAAAGAATTTACATTATATTCAACTTTAATTCCAACGATTGAAGGCAATATTTTATTAGCAGCATAAATAGAAGTATCTGAGTAATTTGATAATGAAGTTTGGCTAACATATCCTTGAGAAGATAAATTAGAAGAGTTTGAAGTATTAGAAGAAGTATCTAGTAATTTATTCCTTATAGAGGGTATTCCAAAACAAGCTCCAATTACAACTGTACAGCCTAAAACTCCGCTAACAAAAGGTAATAAAAAGTTTCTTCCAAAACTAACTTTACTTTTGCCTTTTTTTTCTGTTTCATATGTTACTTTATATGAATTTGAATTTTGAACTGTTTTAAAATCCTTTCCTTTTTCTTGATTTTGTTGATTTTTATTATTATTTTCCATTTTTTTACCTCCTGAAAAATTATATTTACTAATATAGTATCCTATTGTTTTTATATAATACAATAGATTTGTGAAGCTTTTGTGAAAAAAATGCAAAAATATGAATTAATTTATTAAAAAATTCTATTGAAAAAAATAGAGGAAAAATATATAATAATACTAATAAAAAATAAAGGATGGTAGATATGAAAAAAAATAAAAATAGAGGAATAACATTAGCAAGTTTAGTTATAACAATTATAGTTTTATTAATTATTGCTGGAATATCAGTGTATAGTGGAACTGATATTATAAAAAGGGCTAAATTAGAAGAATTAAAAACAAATATGTTACTAATTGAAACAAAAGCAAAAGAATGTGTAGAAAATGCTAATTTTAAGTTAGGAAAAACAGATAATTTAGGTGACACTGAAAAAACAACTAGGATTAATGAAGCTAAAAAAGAATTAAAGGGAATAGAGATAACTGAAGCAGATAATATAAATATTGAACTAAATGACTATAATTATTATTATAAATTAACAGAAGATAATTTAAAGGATATGGGACTTTCAAATATAAAATTAAGTGATACAGATGAATTATATATTGTAAAATATGATATACAAAATGCAAAAGTAGAAATATATAATACAAAGGGATATGAAGGAAAATATTCTTTAACAGATATAGAACAAATTGAAAAATAAAGGTAAAAGAAAATGAAAGAAAAAGAAATAGAAAGATTAACAAAACTAAAGGAAATAGAAAAAGATTTATATGGCAAGGGATTTAAAAATATTTGTGGTATTGATGAAGCTGGAAGAGGACCATTAGCTGGACCAGTTGTGGTAGCAGGTGTAATTATGCCACCTGATTCTATGATTGAAGGAGTAAATGATTCTAAAAAGGTTTCTGAAAAAAAGAGAGAAAAGTTATATGATTTAATTATAGAAGAAGCACTTAGTTATTCAGTAGCTATTATAGGACATGATGTAATTGATGAGATAAATATTTTAAATGCTACTAAAGCAGGTGTAACACAAGTTGTAGATGGATTAGATTTAAAACCAGATTTAATTATTATAGATGCATTAAATCATATTGATACAAGAGGAATTCCATATGAGCCAATAATAAAAGGAGATGCTAAATGTTATAATATTGCAGCAGCTTCTATTTTAGCAAAGGTGACAAGGGATAGAATTATGAGACAATGGGATGAAATATATCCATGTTATGGTTTTTCAGCTCATAAAGGATATGGGACTGCAAGACATATAGAAGCGATAAAGGAATATGGACTTTGTCCAATTCACAGAAGAACATTTACTAAAAATTTTATTTAAGAAATTCTAATATTGTTCCAATCATATTCAAAAAATTATAAAATCATATACATTTTAACTTGAGTGAAAGTGGCACATTTTTATATAAAATTTTCTTATTGAACGTAATGAATAGGATGAAATATTAAATAGATTATACCATACTTAATGAGATAGATTTTAACAATTTTAGTAACAATATATACAACTATATTAGTAGAAAGTTATGGAAAATAATTAAAAATAATTGAAAAAAAACTATAATATGCTATAATATATTGGAAAGAGATAAGAAAGGATGAGGAAAGATGAAGAGAAACAAAGAAGAAAAATTAGAAAAAAAACATAGATATGATAAAGGTCAAATATTTGTAAAAGTAATGGCTGGATTTTTAGCTTTATTAATGGTAATAGGAACAGTATTTACAATTGTTGCAGCTTTAATATAGTAAATAATAGGAGAAATAAATGGTAATTAATTTAGGAATGAATTGGGAAAATTTTTATAAAGATAATATAGTAGAATATATAAAATCATTACAAACAAATCCATTTGAATTAGTAACTTTAATAATAGATATAACAATAGTAATATTTTTAATGTATTGCTTTTTTAAAATTGTTAGAGGATCTAGAGCTTGGCAATTAATTAAAGGAATAGCACTTTTGATTATAGCAACATGGATGAGTGGATTATTCAATTTAAAAATTCTAAATTGGATATTAACTGGAATTATGAATTTAGGAGTAATTGCAATTATAGTTATTTTTCAACCGGAACTAAGAAGAGCTTTAGAACAATTAGGAACAAACAAGTTAACACAGTTTTTTGGTATAGATAAAGATTTGTCAACAAAAACAAAAGAAGATATATATAAAGTGGTAATTGCAGCTACAGAGCTTTCAAAAGCAAAAACCGGAGCGCTAATAGTTTTAGAAAGAGATATAAAAATACAAGATATTATAGCAACAGGAATACCTATGAATGCAGAGGTTTCTCCACAACTACTAGTAAATATTTTTGAACCTAAGACACCGTTACATGATGGAGCAGTAGTAATTTCTGGAAATAAAATAGCTGCTGCAGCTTGCGTTTTGCCTTTAGCAGATGATAAAGACATAGCAAAAGAATTAGGAACAAGGCATAGAGCAGCAATTGGAATTTCAAAAGAATCAGACAGTATTGTTGTTGTTGTATCAGAAGAAACTGGTAAAATATCAGTTGCAAAAGATGGAACATTAATTGCAGATGTTAGGGAAGATGTATTAAAGAAGATATTAATTAGTAATATTGTAACTAAGAGATTTTCTGTAGAAAAGAAAGAGAGAAAAAGTAAAGTAAAAGAATTAAAAGAAAAATGGAAAATGAAAAAGAAAAAAGAAGAGAAAGAAGAGAAAGAAGAGGAAAAATAAAAGTCGCAAATAGCGACTTTTGCTTATATTATAGGGGATTTTTGAAAATAGGAAAGGACAATAAAATGAGAAATATCAAATTAACAATTGAATATGATGGGAAAGATTTTAATGGATGGCAAAAACAACCAGATAAATTAAATATACAAGGAAATATTGAAAAGGCAATAGAAACTGTAACAGGAGAAAAAGTTGATTTAATGGCGTCAGGAAGAACTGATAGAGGAGTACATGCTTTAGGACAAGTAGCTAATTTTAAGACTAATTCTCAATTGCCTATTGATAAATTTCCGATTGCCATTAATAGTAATTTAAAAAAGTCAATTAGAATTTATTCAGCAGAGGAAGTAGATGAAGAATTTCATAGTAGACTTTCTTGCAAAAAAAAGACATATAGATATATCATTAATAATTCTAAGTATGGTACAGCTATTTATAGAAATTTAGAAACACATATTCCTATTAAATTGGATATAGAGAAAATGAAGGAGGCAATAGAATACTTTCAAGGAGAACATGATTTTAAAGCTTTTAAAGCTAGTGGTACAAGTAGTAAAAGTAGTATTAGAACAATATATAAAGCTGAAGTAAAAGAAATGCCTGATGATAGAATATGGATAGAATTAACTGGAAATGGTTTTTTGTATAATATGGTAAGAATTATTGCTGGAACATTAGTAGATGTAGGGTTAGGAAAGATAAATCCAGAGGATATTATAAAAATAATAAAATCGAAAAAAAGGGAGAATGCTGGAAAAACATTACCACCACAAGGTTTATATTTAGTTAAAGTAGAATATTCTAAATAGTGATATTAACCAAATAAAGTTGTAAAGCATAAAATATAGTAAAAAATAAAGGAGAGATAAATATGAATGTTGATTTACTTATATTTTTTGCTTTGCCAATAGCTACAATTATTGTTTCAATAGCATTGCAAAAAATCTTAAAATGTCCACCTTTAGTTTCTGCAATTATTTTTGCTATTTTTTTAATTGTTACATTTGTAATTAACAACTTAAATTTTTTAATAGCTACTATTGTATATACAATTATTAGTTTCATTACTGCTGTGCTAGTATGCATTAGTTGCAGGTTGATAAGGCATTTAAGAGAAGCTAGAAATTCTTGTAGATGTAATAATAATAATAATTCAAATGAATTGCTTTCTATAAATAGTAATTGTGGAAATATTGAAGATGGTAATCTACTTACAATATCTAGTTGCGGTTGCAATCAAGATAGTGATACTGCGCTTAATAATGGGTTATCTGCAAGAATAAATGTAATACCTAATTCTAACAATAATGGTAGAACAGGAAATGTTTGTGGATGTTATAGAAGAAGATAGTATTTTAATAAAGAGTTATTGACATTGAACAGAATAGTTAATAGCTCTTTACTTTTGATTAAAATTATGCTATGATATGAAAACGAAAGAAAAGGAGAATAGAAATGTTAGAAGTTATAGAAGAGGCTCTAATTGATAGTTTTAAGTTATTACCTTTTTTATTTATTACATATTTAGTAATGGAGTATATTGAACATAAGACAAGTAAAAAATCAAAAGAGGTAATAAAAAAATCAGGAAAATTTGGACCAGCTATTGGAAGCATATTAGGAATATTTCCTCAGTGTGGTTTTTCAGTTTCAGCAACTAATTTATATGCAGCTAGAGTAATAACATTGGGGACGTTAATTTCAGTATATTTATCTACTTCAGACGAAATGTTACCAATTTTTATTTCAGAAGCGGTACCAATTAGTACTATTTTTAAAATATTAGGAATGAAGTTAGTAATTGGAATGATAGCTGGATTTTTAATAGATTTTGTTTTAAGAAAGAGAAAAGAAGAAGAAAGAATAATAGAAATATGTGAAGAAGAACATTGTCATTGTGAACATGGAATTATAAAATCAGCATTAAAACATACATTAAATATATTTTTATTTATATTAATAATTACAATAATCATTAATATAGCAATACATTTAATAGGAGAAGAAACAATAGCAGGATTTTTACAATATAATCCTATATTAGGCCCCATAGTTGCAGGGGTTATAGGTTTAATACCTAATTGTGCAGCATCTGTTATTTTAACACAACTATATTTACAAAATGTAATTAGTGCAGCTACTATGATTTCAGGCTTATTAGTGGGGGCTGGAGTTGGACTTGCTGTGTTATTTAAGGCTAATAAAAATATGAAATCGAATTTAAAAATTATTGCATTATTATATAGTATTGGAGTTATTTCAGGAATAATTATTCAGTTGATAGGAATAACATTTTAAAAAACAAATTAGTAGGAGATACTTAAAAAGTTTCCTACTAATTTGTTTTTTTATAATTTTACATCTTTTTCTTTTTAAAATTAACCACAATAGCATCTTCATTATCAAATAAATATTTAGAATCTGTAGTATCTGTTTGAACAGGATCTATTTCGTTTTTTTCATCTTTAAAGTCTATATGCTTAAAATCAAATTTTTTGGGAGAATTGTTATTATCTTCAGTAGCTGTTGTAACTCCATCAGAATATTTACCAAAATCATAAGTTTTAATTTTATGTGGTTCTTTATATTTTGATTCTAGATATCCAAATCTACCTTGACCAACCATAGGTTTTCCACCAGCAGATTTAATTTTATAAGCACAATCCTTTGCACTCATAGTTTGAAGTTTACCTTCTTTAAAGTATTTAACAAAGTCCCATTTTACATTTCCATATTTATCATCATATTTCATTTTTCCCATATCCATACTATTGCTATATATCCAATCTCTTTTTGTTCCAAATTCGTTTGACCACCATTGCAATTCACTAAATTCACCATTACCAGTAAATATTTTATTAGCACAGTTTGAAAGAATTGTGCTTTTGTAATTCTCTCTTAAATGTGGAGTTTCTAATTGTTGTAAAGATTGAGTAGAAATGATTGTACCAACTTTGTATTTTCTATACATTGTAAACATTGCTTCTGTATCTTTACAAATAAAATCAGCAAATTCATCTATATACAAGAAATGAGGAATTCTAGAACTTTCAACACCAGGTCTCCTTAAAACAGCGTTTTGCATTGCCATCAAGAAAAATAAGCCAAAAGCTTTATGACCTGCAGCTCCTAAATCACCACGTCTAGTACATAAGAATGTTACATCAGCATTAGCAAGCATTTTGTCAAAGTCCAAATTATTGTGTCTATTACATAAAATACTTTTTATACCAGGGATTCTTAATAAATTATCTAATTGACTAATGATTGTATAAAGATATTTTTCTATATTTGATTTTCCTATACTGTTTGCATAAAAATTCTTTTTAAAATAGGCTAATTGTATACTGTATTTTGATTTTAAATCTTCATTATGTGCTAATATTTCACACATTTTTTCTATTAACTCAAAATTAGTAAACATTTTTAGCATATCCTCTAGGTTTGGTAGTTTGCCTTCGTTCATTCTAGGATACATTTCTTTTAATAAAATTACTAAATTTTCAATTGCTTGCATTACAATATCTTCTTTATAAGCTTCATCAACATCACTGTGAGAAGTATTATACATAGCTTTTAACACAGAAGAAATAGTAATTGCTATTTTTGAAGAATCATCATATACAAAAGGATTTAATCCAATTGAATTTTGATTATTTGGATCTATAATGTTATAAGAAAGTCCAAAATTTTTACATACATCAATCATATGACCAACAACTTCATAATCAGGAGCTATAAGAGTAAGTCCTAGATTTTTATAAGTAATTTCATTTCCCATGCTACTTAATATCATTTTTTTCATATAAGTTTTATAAATTGTTTCTTTATTTTCTATAGGTGATAACATATTTAAATTAAAGTTCTGATTTAAATAATCATTATCGTATGGAGCATTTAAAACTGCAATATTAGTTCTTAAAGCAGTAAATCCCATTTCCTTTGAAACTTCTTTATAAAAGTATTTTCTTTCTAAATCTCTGGCCATTAATGGTTCATATACTTGAGAAGTTTTTCCAGATCCAGAGCCACCACAAACAAATAAAGATTGATATCTTGAAGATTCTGGAATTGTAACAGCTTTTCCTGTTTCTACATCATAGCACAAATATACTTCAGCAGTATAAGGACCGGTACCTTCTTTTTTGTTAGATAAGTTAATTCCACCATAATCCCAAATAGAACGTAGTTGATCTTTACTATCATTAATACCAAAGAATAACCATTTAAATAAAGGAAATATTGTAGCAAGAGGTAAGTATAAAGAAATACTAACCATAGCAGGTGTTACTAAATCAGAAAAATCAGTAATAAGTTCTGTATAATTAGGAACAGATAAAAGTAATAGCCATGCACCTTGATTTAGCCATTGTGTAAACATTGATAATGCTATGATATAAAGTCCAATTATATATATATAAAATAATGTTACCTTTTTTGATTTTGAAGTTGCAAATTTTGAAGCACCAGAGAATAAATAAGCAAATACTGGACAAGCTAATGCAAATGTATATTGTATTGGCCCCCAATAAGAATAAGAAACTCCAGTAAATATCATTAATAACATTTCTACAATTCTATCTACCGCTAAATATACTGTAATTAATGTTAGTGTATAAGTAGCAAATGTATTTCTATCTGTATTTAATAATTTTAAAAATTTATCAATATATTTCATTTTAAAAATCCTTTCATTCTAATAAAACATACATATATATTATCCTATAAATTCGGCAAAAAAACAAGTAGTTTGACTAAAATAATGGGAATTTTTGTTACAGTTTTGTAAAAAATTTTCTATTTTTCATTCTAATCAGACGTCATTAAATAAAATTTAATTGTTATAGTATGAGCCAAAACCTGTACATCATAATCATTTTGTATTGAACTGTAACGAGTTTTTTGAATAAAAAGGTAATTTATGAATATACTAAAAATAATATAAATGGATAAGAGAGGAAGATATATGGAAGAATATATAAAAGAGTATAAAATAATAGAAAAAACAGAAATACAAAAAGAAATAGAATTAATTAAAACAATTATTGATACAAGAGAAAAATTAAAAAGAGATAACAAAAATTTTGAATATGCGCAAGGAGATCTTGTTGATTATTATACTTATCAAATTAAAGCAAATCAAGCGAAATTAGACTATTTAATTAAACTTGCTAAAACAAATGGAATTCAAGTAGATATGGTAAATGATAAAAAATTCACTTTCTTAGAGAGTGAAGAAGCAGGTTAAAGTAATATTTGTCCAAACAATAACATACACATGGTAATAAGAAAATTTTATAACATAAAAATCATGTAGAAATAAAGACATTGACTTAAAAATGTTTAAAAGATATTAATGTTAGTCTTTATTCTATGTTTTTAGTTTGGAGTGAAGTATATGGACAATAATTTAATTACATATTTAGCATGTATATGTTTTATTTTTTTATTTGGAAAATTATTTATAGTACCTTTAAAGAAAATATTAAAATTAATTTTAAATTCTATTCTTGGAGGAATTAGTATTTATATTATTAATTTAGTAGGAGCTAATTTTGGATTCCATATTGGTTTAAATTTTTTTACAAGTGTTATAATTGGGTTATTAGGATTACCAGGAGCAATTTGTTTAATAATTGTTAAGTTATTAATTGGTTGATATTGTTTAATAATTTACTATAAATTAATGCAAAAAAACCTTAGATGCTTTAAAAATATCTAAGGTTTTTTTAATTTATTATTCAACTGTAACTGATTTTGCTAAGTTTCTTGGTTTATCAACATCTAATCCCTTTTCTTTTGAAATGTAATAAGCTAGTAATTGTAAAGGTATTACAGATAAAATAGGAGAGATAAAAGTATTAGTTTCCGGAATATGAATAACTGTATCAAACATTTTATCATCAATATTTTGATTAGTAACAACTAAAGTTTTTGCACCTCTAGTAATTACTTCTTGAATATTACTTACAGTTTTTTCTACTAAATTTTTATCTGTCATAATACTTATAACAGTAATATCATTTTCAATTAATGCAATTGGACCATGTTTTAATTCACCAGCAGGGTAACTATCTGCATGAATATAAGAAATTTCTTTTAGTTTTAAAGCTGATTCTTTTGCAACTGTTTCATCAATACCTCTTCCTAAGAAGAAGACATCTTTTTCTTGGTAAATTCTATGCCCAAATTCTTTTATTTGCTCAGCACATTTTAAAGTTTCTTCAATTTTTGAAGGCGATTCTAAAATGTTGTTTTTTAGTTCTAAAATATTTTTATCAGTTAGTTCTAGTGTTTCAGCAAAATAAATAGCTAAAATAGCCAATAATACTACTTGAGAAGTATAAGCTTTTGTAGAGGCAACAGCAATTTCTGGGCCAGCATGTGTATAAATAGAGTAATCAGCTTCTCTAGTAATAGAGCTACCAATAACGTTACTAATTGCTAATGTTTTTGCTCCTTTTTCTTTTGAAAGCTTTAAAGCAGCTATTGTATCAGCTGTTTCACCTGATTGAGAAATAAAAATACATAAAGTTTTTTCATCAACGATAGGGTCTCTATATCTAAATTCAGAAGCAATGTCAACTTCTGTTGGTATTTTACAGATACGTTCTAACATATTTTTAGCTGCTAAACCTGCATGCATAGCAGTACCGCAAGCAACAAGATAAATTTTATTAAGACTTTTTAAATATTCTTTTGTGAATTTTAATTCATCAAATTCACATTTTGAACCTTCACCTAATTTGGCACCTATTGTTTCTCTAATTGCAGTTGGTTGTTCGTAAATTTCTTTTAACATATAATCTTCGAATCCATCTTTTTCTGCACTAGAAGCATTCCATTCGATCGTTTGAATTTTTTTATCAATTGGATTTAAATTTTTATCATAGAATTTAGCATCGTCTCTTGATAAAACAACAAATTCTAAATCTTCTAATAGATAAAATTCTCTTGTAAAAGAAAGAATAGCAGGTATATCAGAAGAAATGTAATTTTCTCCATTTCCTTTACCTATTACAAGAGGGCTGTCTTTTCTTACTACTATCATATTATTAGGATCGTTTTTACAAATTATTTCTAAGGCGAAACTTCCTTTTAAGTCAGAACATGCATTTTTTACAGCTCTTAAGAATCTAAAAGAATCATTATTGTCGTCTTTAGAATAATAATAATGTATTAAATTAGGTATAATTTCAGTATCTGTCTGAGAATAAAATGTATAACCATTATTAATTAAAAATTTTCTTAATTCATTATAGTTTTCAATAATTCCGTTATGAACAACACTAAATGTTTTTGAATTATCCATATGAGGATGAGAATTTTCTTTAGATGGTTTTCCATGAGTTGCCCATCTTGTATGAGCAATACCAATTGTTCCTTCTAAATCATCAATTCCTGGTAAATTATTTAAATTTTTAACTCTTCCTTTATCTTTCATTATTGAAAGACCATCTTTTTCAATTGTTGAAATACCAGCTGAGTCATATCCTCTGTATTCCAATCTTAAAAGTCCATTAATTAAAATAGGACTTGCTTTTTTTGTTCCTATGTAACCTACAATTCCACACATAGTAAATCCTCCTTATAAATATTAATTTTGGAATTGAAATGATGCAATAAAAGCTTAATTACATTAATTTTTGTTACAATATTACTATTGCTTTTTAGTTAATGTTATGACTTTAAGCTAAAGCCACTAAAGTATCCGCCGAAAAATTCGATAACTTTAGTCCTCGTCAACATTTTTTAAAATGTCCAGGCGCTTAATAAATAAAATAACTCCTTTCATTTTATTTTGCACTTTTTCAATTTACTTTATTATATTACCCCAAAAAATAAAATGTGGCAAGTATTTATCTAAAAAAATAAATAACTTGAATAAAAATATGTTATAAGATATAATGCAAATAATGAGGTGATTATATGAAAAAAATAGGAATTGTTATTGCTATGGAAGAAGAGTTTCAAGCAATAGAGAATAAAATAAAAGAGATAAAAGTTCATGAAGAAAAAGGACTAAAATTTTTTGAGGGAAAAATAGGAGAAAAAGAATGTGTTATAGTAAAAAGTGGAGTAGGAAAGGTAAATGCAGCAAGAACAACACAAGCAATGATAGACAATTTTGATATAGAATATATTATAAATATGGGAGCATCTGGAAGTATTGCTAATGATTTAAATATAGGAGATATAGTAATAGGAAAGTATGTAGTTCAACACGATTTTGATATTACAGCATTTGGACATAACAAAGGATATATAACAGGTGTTGGAGAAAAAGTAGAATGTGATAAAAAATTAATTAAAACGTTAGAAGATGTCGCAAAAAATAATGGAAAATATAAAGTTAAATTAGGAATAGTAGTAACTGGAGATATTTTTTGTACAGACGAAATTATGAAAGAAAAAATACATACTAAATTTGATGCAGATGTAGTTGATATGGAATGTGCTGCAATAGCACAGGTTGCATATTTAAATAAAAAACCATTTGTAGTTGTAAGATGTATTTCAGATGCTCCAAATGGAGAAAACGCATCAGTATTTGATGAAAATTTAGAAATGGCAGCGAATAGATGTGCAAAAATTATAACAGAATTTATGAATAATAATCTAAATTAAATTCACAAAAAATTTACATTAAATTGCTTGTATAAAAAAGGTAAATTAGTATATAATTTATATAAATTGAAAGGAGTGATTTTTATGGATAGAAAAATCAAAGTAGCTCAATATGGAACAGGAAAGATGAGTGTGTACACAATGAGATATGTATATGAAAAAGGTGCTGAAATAGTTGGAGCTGTTGATGTAAATCCAGCAGTCATAGGAAAAGACATTGGAGAAATTATAGGAACAGAAAATAAAGGAGTAAAAGTTGTTTCACTAGAAGAAGCGGAAAAAATGTTAACAGAGACTAAGCCTGACATAGTTATTGTAACAACAATGAGTTTAATAAAAGATGTAGAGGATGCTTTAATGTTATGTGCAAAATTAGGAATGAATGCAATAACAACTTGTGAAGAAGCATTTTACCCAATGAACTCAAATCCAGGAGTAACAACAAAAATAGATGAAATGGCTAAAAAGACAGGATGTACAATTACAGGAAGCGGTTATCAAGATATATATTGGGGACAATTAATTTCAAGTATAGCGGGTTCAACACAAACAATTAAAAAGATAAAAGGAAGCTCAAGTTATAATGTAGAAGATTATGGAATAGCATTAGCAAAAGCACATGGAGCAGGATTAACACTAGAAGAATTTGATAGCCAAGTAGCATCTGTAGATAGAATTTCAGATGAAGAAAGAAAATCAATGATAGACAAAGGAGAATACCTACCATCTTATATGTGGAATGTAAATGGATGGTTATGTGATAAACTAGGATTAACTGTAAAATCACAAACTCAAAAAACAGTACCACAAACACATTCAGAAGATATATATTCAAGTACATTAGGAATGACAGTAAAAGCAGGAGATGCAACAGGAATGAGTGCTGTTGTTACAACAGAAACAGAAGAAGGAATAACAATTGAAAGTGAATGTATAGGAAAAGTATATTCAAAAGACGACTTTGACAAAAACGAATGGACAATTATAGGAGAACCAGAAACAACATTAGTAATAAATAAACCAGCTACAGTAGAGCTTACATGTGCGAGTATAGTAAATAGAATACCAGATGTAATAAACTCAAAACCAGGATATGTACCAACAGAAGAAATGGGAGACTTATATTATAGAGTTAAACCACTAAATGAATACGTAAAATGAGACATAGGGGACAGGTCAAAAATGTCCTATAAAATGTAGAAAAATGTCGAAAATACAAATTAATTATATAAATTTTGCAAATGAACATTTATAAAAATCAAGTAGAGCTTACAAAAACTGTAAAACTACTTGATTTTTTAGTATTATTATGTTAAAATAAAAATGAATTTGTTTAATATGTATAAGAGAGGAGAGAACTTAAAGGAAACTTTAAGGATAGATATGACAAAGATAAGAGAAAAAAATACTAATTGGTATGCAACAATATTAGGTTTTTTTAGAGATGAAGATACAGAAAATGAACAAGATAGTGGATACGAAGAATGGAAAAAAGAAAATGCAGATATTATAAATTTAAAAGAAATAGCAAATCTAGAAAAGATGTTAGAGCATAAAGATAGAAATAAAAGTAAAAATAAAAGAAAAGAACAGAAAGAGAAAGTAATAAACCCTGAAGAAGTTGATATACAAAATTTGAGTACTACTAAAGGATATGAAGAAAAAAATAATGAACGGTAAAGAAATTGGTGAGTAAATACAAGAAATACAAGAAATACAAGAAATTTAAATTTCTTGTATTTTTATCTTGACAAATGGCAAAACTACAGTTATAATAAGTAACGTTAATGATTACGGCGAAGTAGCTCAGTTGGCTAGAGCATTCGGTTCATACCCGAAGGGTCATGTGTTCGAATCACATCTTCGCTACCATAAATTACAAAAACAGCTAAAAACTAGGTGTTTCAAGAGATTTGAGACACCTAGTTTTTTGAATTAACCACTAATTAACCACTTAGTTTAGAATAGAATTTAATTTGTTGACAGATTTTGACTTTATTTTTGTTTCGGAGTGCATATATATTTGTGTAATTGAAATTGCAGTGTGCCCCATTAATTCAGCAACAGTTTCTATATCTACTCCTTTTTGTAATAACATAGATCCATAAGTATGTCTAATAGAATGAAATTTTTTATGAGAAATATTACATTCCTTTAGTGTTTTAGTCCATTTAGTAGAAACATTTTTTCCTTTTAGTAACTGCCCTTCGCCATCTAAAAATAAATATCCTTTTTTATTATCCACTTCATTTAGTTTATCAATTAAAGAAGAAGGAAGCGGAATAGTTCTAAATGAGTTTTGTGTTTTAGGAGTTTGAATAACAGTTTCTATATGTTTATGTTCCGAATCATCATATATATATACTTCTTTTGCAGATTGTTCAATTTTAATTTCTTTTTTCTTTAAGTCAATATGTTTCCAATCTAAAGCTAATAATTCTCCTTGTCTTAATCCAGTCCCTAAATCTAATAAAAATAACAATTCAAAATCCGTATTTTTGATATGTTTTTTTATAGTTTCAATTTCCTTTTTATTTAATATTTCTACTTCTTTCCTTTTATTATTAATAATATCTGACTTATTTCCTTTCAAATTCAAATTTAAGCAAGGATTTTTAATAATATAGCCGTTTACACTACACCAGTTAAAAAACACCTTTAAAATTGTATTTAATGTATTTATTTGTGAATATGTTTTAGTCTTTGACAATTCATTATAATATTTTTGAATTTGTACAGGATTTATTTTAGATATTTTTGTTCCTGCAATTGAAGATTTTTTTACATAGTTTCTATAAACACCTTCGTATCTTTGAAAAGTAGAAGGTTTTAGTTTAGTAGAATTATTTAGAAAATCGAATAACCAAATATGCATTAGTTGAGAGATAGTATAATTTTCCGCACTTACAATTAATCCATTTTTTAAATCATTTAGATATTGTTCTGCTTTTTCTTCTGCTTCTGATTTATTTTTTCCATAAAAAGATTTTAACACAGGAGAACCATCATCTTTATAGCCTATTGTTTTTCTAACCCTATAATATGTTTTTCCGTTTATAACTACATTTGTTTTACTTGCCATTTTTACCTCCTAAAAAATAAAAGTATCTACACTGATACTTTGTCATCTGTAAATCCATGTGAATTATTATAGTAATAATTTAAACATCTAGCCATATAAGGTGTTTCTACATTAAAATGTTCTGCGAGTTGTGTGGCTGTTGTTAATCCATTTTTCATCAATTCTATAATTTTTTTGTATGGCAAAAATTCTTGCCAAGCCTTTTTGTCTGCTTTATGTTCCATTTTGTCTATTAATTCATATTGACTGTTCATATGATAGTACGCACCTGCCATATAGTGTCCTAATTCTTGAATCAAGACAGTGTTTTCACTAACTTGACTTTTTACTTGTTTATCATCTACGACAATTGCAGTTAAATTATTACAATGTGCTATTGCACCTCTAGTAAAAAGTAATTTAGCATTTACATAGTTAATGTTTTTTTCTTTCATTTTATCATATAAAGCAGATGTTTCCATTTTTATTCCTTTTTATCTTTATCTTCTAATTCTTGCTTTGCTAACAATCCATCCATAATATTTTTTAACGTTTCTTGATTTTCTTTGTTTAAACCTTTAATACCACTAGCAAAAGCTATATCCATGTCATCTAGCTGTAATTTTTGAGGGTTTCTAATATCAGATTTGCACATCAAATAATCTAGACTACAATTAAACAATTCGCACATTTTAAATTTAACTTCATCACTAGGCAAATTAGAACCATTTTCATAATTTGCAATGCTACTTTTTCCTTTTACAGAAACTAATTTGTTCGCAAGTTCTTCTTGAGTTAATCCTATTTCTAGTCTTAATTGTCGCATTCTAGCACCAATTTCTTTTTTTATATTGATTTCATTCATGTTAATACACCTCGTTCAAAAACTATAAACATTATACCATATTGTTCAATTAAAGTAAACACTTTGAAAGTTTTTTTCTTACAGTTATAAGCAATGTACAGTTTTATAAAACTTTTTTATAAAAAAGTGTTGACAAGTTCAAAGTAACTGTATATAATAAGTACAACAAAACTGAACAGGAGGTGCGAAATGGGAAATAGATATAGCAAATATGTAAATACAGAAGAGTTAAAAAATGCTAGAGAAAAAAAAGGATTCTCTTATAGAGATATGTCAAGAATGATGGGATTTAAAAGCCCAGCTACATACTACAATATTGAAAATGGAATAGTGGAAGCAAAAGTATCACACATTAATAGTATTTGTAAAATATTAAAAAAACCAAGTTCAATTTTTTTTAACTTTAAAGTTCAGTAATTTTAAACATAAAAGGAGGTGAAATAAAATGTCAATACCAAAATATGTTTCTGCAGAGGAATATAGTAGACAGTCTGGAATGGGAGTAGAAGAAGTAAAAAGACAATGCAGAATAGGGGAAATACCTTGTAAGATGACAGAAAAAGGATATTACAAAATTCCAATTTATGAAGACTCTGTTCCAATAGAAGTTCATCAAAAAGTAAAAGATGAAAACACAAGATTAAAAACAATACTTGAAACAATATTAAATACAGCAAAACAAGTATAGAAAGGAAGGTGAACAAATGAAAAGAAAACTAGATAAAAATAAAGTAGGATATGCAATAGCATTTATAGTAACAACTACTTTATTAATACAAAAAATAGTACAAGCAGGAACAATATTTTGCTTAAGTACGATTTATTAGGAGGGAAAGATGAACAACTTTGAAGAAAAACAAGAAAATGAAAAGAAAGAACTAATACATAAAGAATTGCCAAGTTTATTACATAGAATTTTAAGCATTAGACTAATGCCAGAAATGTATCATGAAGAATTATTAAAAAGAGACATTGAAGAAATAAAAAAAATAACTAATGCTGAGTGCGAGTCAGCATTAGGGCATGTTGATAAGTTAATTTAATCCCATTTGCTTAGAGATTATATTAGAAAGAACTTGAGATGCTATGTTGCCAGCAAAACTAAGTGAGGTAGAAGTTACTTTAGATAATATATTTTGAGTTTCTTTCCAAACTGTATTGTCTCTTATGTTGTCCAAGAACTGGTGTCCACTATAAGTTATACTTCTAGCAACAATAAGTGGTGGTTGATAACCATCAGCTTTGGTACAAATTAAATAATTAGCTTCAATTAATTTTTCGGCACAGTAAATTAATTCTTCTTGAGAATAACTTTTTAGAGTTAGGCTATTTATACTTATGCTTTTATTGTAAGATAGATTGTCCTCAAGATATAGTAATAAATCTCTAACACATTCATGATTTAATTTCATAATAATTACCTCACTTTCTAGTGAGAGTATACATTATTTTACCAAATTTTACAAGGAAAGGAGTGAAGAGAGATGTTAACTAAAAAAGATAGAAAGATATTAAATCAAAAATCAATGATACATAACAGAGATATCTTAATAAAAGATATGGAAGGACAAGCAAAGGTATTGTATGAAGAAAATAAAGATTTAAGATTCGAAAATGAAGAACAAAGGGACTTGATAAGCAGAATTGAAAGACTAGTAAAATCAAATAAATACAACAATGAAAAAGCAGTTTTAAGCAAAATAAAAGAACTAGTTAGCGACTACCAATCAATAAACTAGTTCAAATATAAATACATAAATAAATTCATATTTACTTATATTTTAGCACGAAAAAGTAAATATGTCAAAGGAGAATTATGGAAGATTACATAGAAAACGATGAAGAAGGAAATATATTCGAATTAATAGCAGAAGAATGCTATTACGATGATTTAAGGGAGGAAAGATAATGCAAGAATTAATTAAAAAGCCACAATTTGAAGGCGAGATAAAAGCACAAATTAAAAGTGTTGGAGAAATAGAATCTAATATGAAAGAAGTAAAAGGATATGTTGAAAATCTTAATAATTACTATAAAAATATATCTTTTACAGAAGAAACAATGAAAGAGGCTAAAGATGAAAAATCTAAAGTAAATAAATTTAAAAAACAAGTTTCTGATTATAGGAAAAATATTATTGCAGAATACAACAAACCAATAAAGGCATTTGAAGATACAGCAAAAGAAACAGAAAAACTTTTAACAGAAACATACAACACTATAAATCAACAAGTTGCTAATTATGAAAACAAACAAAAAGAAATAAAAGAACAAGAAATAAAAGATTACTTTGAAGAATATAGAAAAGCCAATAACATTGATTTTATTACATATGAACAAACAAAAATAAATGTAACATTGTCAGCGAGTATGAAAAGTTTGAAAGAACAAGCTAAAAGTTTTATAGACAAAATAACAGATGATTTAAAACTAATTGAAACACAAGAGCATAAAGCAGAGATATTAGTTGAATACAAACAAACATTAAATGTAAGTAATGCAATAACAACAGTATCAAATAGATTTAAAGCTATTGAAGAAGAAAAGAAAAAACAAGAAGAGCTAAAAAAACAAGAATTAGAAAATTTATCAAAACCAACAGAGATAAAAAAAGAAGAAAAACAAAATGATGAATTTGTTGTCGTTCCAGTAAAAAAAGAAATAACAATAAAGTTCAATATATATGATAAACAATTAGAACAATTAATAAAATTCTTAAAGTTATCAGAAATCGAATATGAAAGCGAGGATTTATAAATGAACATTTTTGAAAGTATAACAAAGATAATGGAAGAAGTTCCTGCTATAGGCAAAGAGAAAGTAAATAAACAACAGGGGTTTAAGTTTAGAGGAATAGATGATGTTATGAATGCGTTACAACCATTATTGGCAAAAAATAAAGTCTTTATTGTTCCAGAGATATTAGAACAAAAAAGAGAAGAAAGAACCACATCAAAAGGAGGGAATCTAATTTATTCAATATGTAAAATTAAATATAAATTTTATGCTGAAGATGGAACAAATATAGAAGCAATAACAATAGGAGAAGGAATGGATAGCGGAGATAAGGCAACAAACAAAGCAATGGCTATTGCAATGAAATATGCTTTGTTTCAAGTGTTCTGTATTCCAACAGAAGAAATGAAAGACCCTGATGGAGAAACTCCTGAAGGAAGTGTGAAAAAAGGAGAAAATATATCAGAAGAAAATATAGATGAATTAGTAACAGAGCAACAAGCAAAAACAGTATATGCAATTATGAGACAAAAGGGATTAGATGTAGAAAAGCAATTATCAATAAATTACAACATAACAAATACAAAAGATCTAACTAAAAGGCAATATGCAAGTATTTTAAATGCAATAAAAGTTATGCCAAACGTAAAGTAGGTGGTTAAATGCAAACTACAGGAACATTAGAAGAAATAAACATAGACTATAAGACAGGAAAACCAAAAATAAGCTTTTTAATAAATGAGAGGGACAAGTTATCAGATATCGAACAATTAAAAGGCTTAAAACTAAAAATAGAAGCAAAGAGATACATAAAGAAAAGAACGACTAATGCAAATAATTATTTCTGGAAACTTTTACAAGAATTATGCGATTTAGCAGAAATAGATACAATAGAAGAATACAAAAGAAGAGTAAAAGAATTAGGAATATTTAGAAGATTTAAGATAGAAACAGAAAATATTAAGACATTTGAAAAAATGTGGACAGCACAAGGGATAGCTTGGTTTTGTGAAATAGCAGATACAACATACATAGGGGATACAGAGTTTAAAATTATTAATGCTTATTATGGATCAAGTTCGTTTAATAGTAAGCAAATGGCAAGGCTTATAGACGGAGTAGTACAAGATTGTAAAGTTTATGGAATAGAAACAAAACCACAAGCAGAAATAGATAGTTTATTGAAAGAATGGGATAAGAAATGATAGTAACAGATTTAAGTAATAGTTTTAATCCTTGCCCAAAAAATACACAGAATAACTCAAAGAAAAATGTAAAAAAGAGTGAAGAAGAATTTTGTATTATGCCCAAAAGCAAATTATATAGCACGGTAAGAACAGAAATATATTGTGAAAGACACGAGGTTTATTTTTCAAAGGCTTACAGACAAAAGAGTATAAATGATGGCTTGATAGTATTTTTAGCCAAAGAAAGCCATCGTGGTACAAATGGAGTACATGGCAAAAATGGAGACAAGCTTAACAGACAATTAAAGAAATTAGCACAAAAAGCTTGGTGTAAATATTACAACAAAACAAAAGAAGAATTTATTAAAGAATATGGAAAAGCAAACAACTAAGGGGTAAGACATAAGTTTTACTCCTTATATTTTACAAAAGGAGGAGCAAATGGCAAGAGATAGTTTTATATTTTACAGAAGTTTTTATGAAGCTATAAGCGAGTTACCAAAAGAAAATCAAGCAGATTCATATAATGCAATAATGAGATATGCACTAGACCAAGAAGAAATAGAGTTGACAGGAATATCTAAAGCAATATTTTCTCTTGTTAAACCTCAATTAGATGCAAATTATAAAAAATATGAAAATGGAAAGCAAAAGAAAAGCAAAACAGAAGCAAAACAGAAGCAAACAAAAAGCAAAAAGGTAACTAATGTAAATGAAAATGTAAATGAAAATGTAAATGATAATGTAAATGTAAATGATAATGTAAATGTAAATGATAATGACAAAGTAAGCGACAGTTGTGTTGACGGCTTGCAAAAAATTATTGATTTTTACAATGAAAATATAGGACTTATTACTCCTTATGGGGTAGAAGTTTTAGAAGATTATTCTAAAGATATGCCAACAGACTTAATAATTTATGCAATGCAAATTAGTGTAGAAGCTAATAAAAGAACAATTAAGTACATAAAAGCTATATTAAATAATTGGCAAAAAGCAGGAATAAGAACATTAGTACAAGCAAAGGATGAAAACCACAAAAAGAAAAATGAAAGTAAAGAAATAGAGGAGTGGTTAAATGAATAAACAAGAGTTTTACAAAAATATACAAAAAATAGAAACAGCATACAATAAAAAGTTCAGTAAAGAAGAATTGATGTTGTGGTTTAAAGAATTTATGACAACAGAGACTAGCGAGTTTGAAAAAGCAGTTAATAAAACAATAAAAAAAATAAAATTCACACCAAAAATAGCAGATGTAAGAGCAAGAATAACAGTAAATCCAAATGATTATTATACAAATGATCCATATGCTTATTTATACAAGAATTTAGAGTGGTGCGAATTAGTAAAGGAGTGATAAACAAATGAAGACAACTCAAAAGGACAGAATTATAAATTATATACGACAGTTTGGAAGTATAACAAGTTGGGAAGCATATCAAGATTTAGGAGTAATGCAGTTAGGAGCAAGAATTGATCAACTAAAAAAAGATGGATATGAATTTACAACAGAATGGGTACAAAAAAAGAATAGATTTGGAGAAGATGTAAGTTTTAAAAAATATTATTTATTGGATATGGTAGCAGAAAATATGAGCCATATTCCAAGAATAGATTAGGAGGCAATTATGGATAAAATAAATGTTAATTTATATGGAGGAAAAAGTATATTTGGTGGAAGAGAAACACCATTAGAAGCTGAAATGACATATTGCGATAAATATAAAAATTGTAGTTTCTATAAACAAGGAAAATGTTTTAGTGCAGGAAGGTGGCAACAGAACTGTAAATTTGGAAAAAAAGTTAGACAAAAAGGATATACAAGTAGAGCTCTAAAATACAACGATTTTAGAGATAAATACAGAAAAGATGAATGTTACAACAAGCTAGATGAACCAAATAATACAATTGGAAAAATAGAAGATACATTCGTAATAAATGTTAGGTACTTACATGAAAAAGAAGGTGGAGGATATAAAATTGAAACAAATATATTTTCACACCCATTAATTTATATAAATGAAAATGACTTTAAAAATGAATTAATATCATTAATTTGCGATGGAAAACCAAGGACATTTATGGATAATGCAGTTATAAAAGACTATCAGGAAAAAACTGTGCCTAGATTCTTATATGAATTAAAAACAGAGTTTACAGATATTTATAACAGATTTATAACGCAGTATCCTGAATATAGAGAAAAGCAATTAAATTTTATTGGAAGAACAGCTTATATATACTCTTTAAGAGATGGTATTGAATTAAAAAGCAATTATTCAGACGGAGCAAAGTTTGTTAAAGAAGGAGAATACTTAAAAAGTACAACTAACTATAATGGTTCATTTATGCCATTTAATGCGAAAGAGGCGGATATAAGGCTTAAAATAGATAAAAAGATGAGTGTAAAAATAACAGACAACAGTATGGTAGATGAAAATACAATCTTTAAAGATTAAGGAGAGAGCTTGTGAAATATAATTATCCACCGTTAGAACGGTAAATGTGTAAAATGTAGAGGCTGTAATAGGCTTGAATTAGAAAACTTCAAACGGAGTTTGGAGATGTGAAAATTACATAGAAAAGGAGCTAAAGAAAAGTGAACAAATACAGAAATAAAAAAGTAATAGTAGACGGAGAAGAATTTGACAGCAAGAAAGAAGGAAATAGATATAAAGAATTAAGACTGTTAGAAAGAGCAGGAGAAATAAGTAACTTAGAATTACAACCAAGATTTTTGCTACAAGATAAATTTAAGAAAAACGGTAAAACTTACAGAAAGATAGAATATGTAGCGGACTTTAAGTACATAGAAAACGGTAAAAAAATAGTAGAAGACGTAAAAGGAATACAGACAGATGTATTCAAATTAAAACATAAGATATTTGAAAAAGTTTACCCAGATTTGGAACTAAGAATAATTAAGTAGGAGGAAAATTAAATTGATTAATTGGAAAGAAGAATATAAAAAACTATACAAGTGTTTAATAGCAGTAACAATATTAATAATAACAGCTCTAGCAATGTTTATATTCACATTTACAGGAGTAACAAAGAAATTACAAGATAAAGATAAAAAGTTAACAGAGCAAGCAATAGAAATAGTTGACCTAAAAGAAATTATAAATGAAAGGGGAGAAAAATAATGAAGAATAAATTAGTTGATTTAAACAATCATTTATTTGAAGAACTAGAGAGGCTAAATGATGAAGAATTAAAAGGCGAAAAATTACAAGAAGAAAGAGAAAGAGCAAAATCAATAGCAAATATTGCTCAAACAATCATTAATAATGGGGAACTAGCACTAAAAGCAGTAAAACATTACGATGAATTTGGAAACAAAAAAGATATACCAGAAATACTACAAATAGGAGATAAGTAATAATGAAATATAACTACAGTGAAGAAAATGTAAAGTTTCTTATAGAGAATGTGAAAGGAATATCACATAAAGAACTTACAAAAAGGTTTAATAAAAGATTTAATACTAATTTAAGTGAGAGTGCTTTAGCAAATATGAAAAGAAAATTAAATCTAACCAATGGAATTAATACTAGGTTTCAGAAAGGACAAGTTTCTTGGAATAAAGGAAAGAAGATGAGCCCAGAACAATATGAAAAATGTAAAAAAACAATGTTTCAAAATGGAAATTTGTCAAATGCAAGACCAATAGGAGATGAACGAATAGATATTGATGGGTATACGTACATAAAGGTCAAACAACCAAATAAATGGGTATTAAAACATAGATGGTTATATGAAAAAGAAAAAGGAAAAATTCCCAAAGGATATAATCTAATATTTGCAGATGGAAACAGACAAAATTTTGACTTAGATAATTTAATATTAATATCAAATTCAGAATTGTTTATTATGAATCAAAAAGGATTGTATAAGCAAGATAAAAAATTAACAAAAGCGGGAGCTACGATAGCTAAAATACTAGACAAAGTAAATAAAAGAAAAAAAGGATAGAAAATGGAAAATATAGATTATGAACAATTATACTATGACAGTTTATATGAAATAAGAAAAAGGAATGAAGAAATTAAATATTTAAAAGATGAAATAATGCAGTTAAAAAACAAGAAAACAATAGACTTACAAAAATATATAGATCATGAATTTAAAAAGTATAGAAAGGAACATAAGAGATGTTAGAAGTAAATGATTATGTGAGAATTAATATGGATAACAGAAATTGCATTGGAATAGGAAGAGTATCAAGAATAGTAAATGAAACAATATATGTAAATATGAATAATAAATATAATCTTCCAGTACCATTTCAAATAGATAAAGTAGTAAAGCACAGCAAACAACTAATAGACTTAATAGAAGTTCGGAGATTTTGTAAATGGATTTCCTATATTAGAACCAATATACAACGGAAACACTATGTACGGAATTGATGAGGGATACGAAAACTTCAAAAGAAGTTTTGGAGAAATAAAAACAATACTAACAAAAGAGCAGTTTGGGGCTAATTGCTATAAAGTAGGAGGAGAAAATGAATGTATGTAGATATATATAACACAAATAAAAAATATAACATAATTTATGCAGACCCACCGTGGTCATACAAGCAAAAACAAATAAACTTTCAACATTACGACAGGGGTAAGAAATATATTAATAGCGTTAATGAACATTATAATACAATGTCTAATAACGAACTAATTGAAATGAAAGAAGTAATAAACAATATATCAGAAAAAGACTGTTTATTGTTTATGTGGGCAACATCTCCAAATTTAGATGTAGCACTTGATTTGGGCAAAGAATGGGGATTTGAGTTCAAGACAGTGGCATTTGTGTGGGATAAACAAAGAACAAATTATGGATTTTATACATTAAGTCAATGTGAATTGTGCTTAGTATTCAAGAAAGGTAAAATACCGAAAAAACAGGCTAATAATATTAAACAATTCTTAAGTAAAAAAGTAGAAAAACACAGCAAAAAACCAGATGAGATTCGAGAAAGAATAGATGCAATGTTTAATAAGTGTTCTCGAATAGAATTATTTGCAAGACAAACAGTAGATGGGTGGGATTGTTGGGGAAATGAAGTAGGAGGAGAAGATGAATAGAGAAATAAAGTTTAGAGGAAAATCAAAACGGAGGATGGCATTATGGGGATTTAATGACAATGGAACATTTTACAAACGAAGATATATATCAAATAGGAGATTTTGAAAAATCATTTTGCTATAAAGTTAATACAGAAACAATAGGACAATACACTGGACTACACGATAAAAACGGAAAAGAAATATATGAAGGAGATATAGTTGAAATAATAAGACCTTGCATACTAGAAAGAGGAGAAGTCAAATTTATAAATGGTTGCTTTGCTATTAAATCTAAAGATACATTATTAATGCTATATCAATGTGAAATAAATAACTTTAAGTTAAAAGCAATAGGCAACATATACGATAATCCAGAGTTATTAGGAGGAGAATAGATATGTTAAAAATAAGAGATGATGTAGATTTAAAAGAGCTTGAAAAGTTTCATTTTACACAGCATGATAAAGAAAATGCAAAAATTTGTTATTATAGACTAATGCCGTTAATTAAAAGAACAACAATGATTTTAGTAGAAATATCTAAAGATAGAACAATTGATTTTCAATTGCCTCTAGGATGTACAATAAAAAAGCAAGAAATAAATTTAGAAGAATATATACAAGATTTAATTAAAGCAGATTTAATAGTAAAGGAGTAATATTATGTGTGAATACTGTGGAAAAATAATAAATAATAAAAAAATATTAGATATAGACAATGAAGAAGAAACACATATGGAAATTATTAATCAAAAAAAGTCTTGGGGATATATGTTATATGTTGAAATAGAAGGACAAGACAATGATGGATATAAACCAAGTCAGTTCTTTCAAATAAATTATTGCCCAATGTGTGGAAGAGAATTAAAGGAGGACTAACATATGACAAAAGAACAAGAAGTATTAAAAGATTTAAAAAAGTCACATTAGAAGAATTAGATGAAGCAATAAAAGCTGTTGATAAGCAAGAACAAGAAGAAGCAATAGAATATTTTAAGAAACATATAAAATATTTTGAAAATAAAGCAAAAGAATTATTAAATAAATAAAAGAGCATACTACAATAAGGTGGTAGTATGAAAGAAAATGAGATAATAACAAAATGGAAACGAGGTTTAAGTAAAAATCAATTAGCAACAATGTATAGAAGACAATACAATCAAGAAATAAAAATAATAAGATCAAGCGTAAGACACAGACATGATGGAAGATACATAAGCAATTATGAAGCATTAGCTTATGTAGAAAGAGTAATATATAGATATTTGAAAGAAAGGAAAAACAAATGACAATAAACCATGTATACAACAAAGTAATAGACACAATGAAAGAATTAGAAAACATAAACTTATTAGACATATCGAAAAGAAAAGAAAGTCAAGCACAAATAAATAAAGCATATAAAATCTTAGACAATTTTAAAGATGAACTTATAAGAGAAGATATAAAAAGAAAACAAGGAGGCACAAATGAGTAAATATATAAAAGAAGACGTTGAAACAATGTTGATACATCATAAAGAGAACGAATCAAAATTAACAGAAATTGAAATAAAAGAAGAAGAATACAAAGAAAGGTTAGAATATTCAGGAACTGTTTATGAAGACGATGAAAGAGAAGTAATAGAGAATATGCAAATAGCGGGGCAAGTATTTGATAGCATACATAGCAATACAAATAAAATATCAGACAAGGTGTCAAGTACAGTTCTAAATTATGAAAAAGAATTAAATCATATAAACAAAGAAGATAGAGAGTATCTAAAAAGACAAATTGCAAAATTAAATATAGACAAAGGAAAATTAAATAAAATAGTTGTTAGAGTTAAAAATATGATTGAACCATTAACACAAGAAGAAAAATTTGTAATAGAAACGTATTATATGAGAAAATCAAAATGGGATTATGTAGAAAAAGCATATTTTAAGGAATTTGAAAAATATAAATGTGTAAAACAATTACAGACATATAGAGACAATGCTATGGAAAAGATGTTAAATATAATAAATGCGGGTTTGGACTAAAACTTCGCAAAAATTACGCAAAAACTTCCTTTTAATTTCTTTTTGAAAGTACTATAATTATAATAGAAAAAATGTAAGTAGAGTAAAGAGTAAATGCAAGCCCTTAGTATTTACTCTTTTTATTATGTTATGAAAGGAAGAATAAAAATTATGAAATTAATGATAAGCCAACCTATGAAAGGTAAAACAAATGAACAAATAAGAGAAGAAAGAGCAGAATTAGTAAGTAGATTACAAGAAGAAGGAAACGAAGTTATAGATACAGTATTTGAAAATGCACCAGAAGATGAAGATATTGCAATTTACATGTTATCTCAATCAATTAGATACATAGGAAAAGTTGATGGAATTGTATTTATGAAAGGTTGGGAAAAAGCAAGAGGATGCAAAATAGAACATGAAGTAGCAGTAGAATACGGAAAGCAAGTGTTTTATAACAATTAATTAGTTATTACCAGTATGCTAGGTAACTGATAATATAAATTTGGCTGTAATGATTATTATCCTTTGAGTATATAAAGAACATTCCTAGCGAGTTCTAATATCTAGGTAAAGTCTTGATAGTAAGATGCGGGTCTTGGACACCTGAGAGTGTAGGTACAACTCCTACTACCTAGAACAAAGTGTTTATAAGAAAAGAGGTAATAATATGACTCTAGAACAAATAAAACAATTCAAAGAAGAAAACTGCAGTAAATGTAATAAAGATATTGACTGTAAAATAACACAAGACATAAATGGAAAACTAAAGTGCACAGAGGATTAAAGATATGGAACAATGTTTGATAGATAATAAAGTATGTCCAATACAAGGAAAAAAATGTAAAGAATGTAAATTAGATGATTATAAAAGGACAATAGAGATGATAGAAACACAAGAAGAAAGAGAAGAAAAATGGAAAAGAAAGTTAATAAATGTACAATTATCGGAACAGTGCCAAGAATGTTCTTTTTTAGAGGTTATAAACCTAGATAAGCAGATAGTAAGATGTCCGTACAGGATTAAAGAGAGGTGCTTAATTAAATGAAATTCAAAATAAACAATACAGACTGGACTATAGAAAATGTAGATGAAGCAACAATAAATAACGAAATGAAATGCGAAGGAACTTTAGGAGTAACAATATATAGAAGCCAAAAGATAATGCTTTTAAAAAATCAAGCAAATATAATCAAGACATTAAAACATGAACTAACTCATGTATGGTTGTATGAATATGGTCATAATCAAAATGATGATAAAATATTTAGCTATGAAGATGTATGTGAGATAGTTGCAAGTAGTAATGATTTCATAAATGAAATAGTAGAACAATATAAACAAAATAATAGTGTAAAGATAGAACAAAGAATAGATTCTATTTTATTAGATGGAGAACAGATTTTAAAATGTTGTGAGAGGCAAAAATGAACATAAATAAAAATATAAATAAATTATTATATGCTTTATCTATAAAAGGACAGATATATAAAATAAATAGTTTTCAATTTTATAGTGAAAAGAATTGCAAATATTGTACTAAATACCAAATATTGAAAAGAGAACAAGTAGAAATATACAATGAAGAAACAGACGAGTTTGAATTACAAGATAGATACAAACAGAAAGAAGAATGTTATAGTAAAGTAGATGTAATGAAATATCTAATAGAGGAACATAGAAAAGGAAGTGAGGCAGATGGAATATGAAAATATAGAAGAGGAATATAACGCATTAACAGAAATGCAAAAGAGATTTATTGATTATTATATAGAAACTGCAAATGCAACAGAAGCTTGTAAGAAAGCTGGATATAAGGGAAAAAATCTTAATAGAATAGGTTCACAAAACTTGTCAAAACTAGATAAATTTATAAAGATAAAACTTCAAGAAAAAGAAGACCAAAGAATTGCTTCACAAGAAGAAGTATTACAATATTTAACAAAAGTAATGCGTGGGGAAGAAAAAGACCAATTTGGATTAGATGCTTCATTACAAGATAGAACAAAATGTGCAGAACTACTTGGAAAAAGATATGGTGCATTTAAAGAAAAAGTTGAAGTTGCTGGAAATATACCGGTGGTGATAACAGATGATATTACAGAATAAAATAATAAATAAAAATACACAGCGACAAGTAAATAACATATCATTACAAAGTATAGTTGGAAAAGGTTATGCAGAGTATTGGCATTGCAAATGTAGATATAGAGTATGCAAAGGTTCAAGAGCAAGTAAAAAATCAAAGACAACAGCATTATGGATAATAAGTAACATGATGAAATATAAAGAAGCTAATACACTTGTAATTAGAAAGACATTTAGAACATTAAAAGATAGTTGTTTTACAGAATTAAAATGGGCAATACATAGATTACAAGTAGATAGTTTTTGGGAAATAAAAGAAAGTCCACTAGAAATGACATATAAGCCAACAGGACAAAAAATATATTTTAGAGGATTAGATGACCCATTAAAAGTAACATCAATATCAGTAGATATTGGTGTTTTATGTTGGTTATGGATTGAAGAAGCATACGAAATAACAAAAGAATCTGATTTTGATGTAATAGATGAAAGTATAAGACGGAGAAGTTCCAAAGGGACTATTTAAACAAATAACAATAACATTAAACCCTTGGAATGAACACCATTGGATCAAGAAAAGATTTTTTGATGTTAAAGATAATGATATATTAGCAATGACAACGAATTATCTTTGCAACGAGTGGCTAGATGAAGCAGATAAAAAAGTATTTGAAAGAATGAAAAAGAATAATCCTAGAAGATATCAAGTTGCTGGATTAGGTAACTGGGGTATAGTTGATGGATTAGTATATGAAAATTGGAAAGAAGAAAAATTTGAATTAGATACAATAAGAAACTTAAATAGTGCTTTTGGGTTAGATTTTGGTTATACAAACGACCCAACAGCACTATTTTGCGGTGCAATAGATTTAAAAAATAAAAAAATTTATATATATGATGAGATATATCAAAAAGGAATGAGTAATAAAGCCATATATGACAGAATAAATCAAATGGGCTACTCAAAAGAAAGAATAACAGCAGATAGTGCAGAGCCAAAGTCAATAGATGAATTAAGAGGATTAGGATTAAGACATATTACTGGAGCACTAAAAGGAAAAGACAGTATAAATAATGGTATTCAATTTATACAAGATTTTGAAATAATAATTCACCCTAGATGTGTAAACTTTATAACAGAAATAAGTAATTATACTTGGGACGAGGACAAGTTTGGTAACAAAATAAATAGACCAATAGATGATTTTAATCATCTGATGGATGCAATGAGATATGCAATAGAGAAATACATAAATCAAAAGAAATTACAATTTGGATATAACAGTATAATGTAAAGGAGAAAAACAATGAGTTTTGTAGAAAAAATACAATATAAAGATGAGTTTTTAAATGAAGCAAATATAAATCAAAATATAAGTGTGTTATGGGGAAAAGCATTGCCAATATTTATGCATAGAAAATATTTGCAAGATAGATTTACAAGAAAATATGATCAAAAGGATGTTGTTGTTGCACTTGAATATTATATAAGTATTATTGCAAGTGGATATTTTGGAGGAAAAGAACCTCAGTTTAAAGTAAAAAATATAAATGAAACTCAAAAAGGGATTTTAAATAGAATATTTAAAAGAATATTTGGAGAAAAGAATGATCCAGAGGACTATCAAGCTATTATTGATTATATTGCAAAATATAATGACAATGGTAGCTTTTTTTATGACTGTGTACTTGATTATATTACTACAGGAGCATGCTATGGATTGGTATATGAAAACAAATATAATGAAGAGGTATATGCAAATGTTTCAAGTTTAAATACAGTAGCAATATGGAATTATGACGTACCAAGTACAAAAATAGGCTTATTAAGATGTTGGTATGAAAATACAGCTACAGGTGGAATTGAAACACATTTAGAAATAATAACCAAAGATTACAAAAAACAATTTGTGGATGGTATAGAAAAGAAAACAATTACTGAAAATGCTGAATATAAGTTTGAAGAAGTAGACGGTACTAATACACCAATAATGTGGACTGATTTACCTTGTTTTGCTGTAGAAAATCCTTATGGAATGGCTTTTTTTGAAAATGTTATGACTTTAATAAATAAAAATGAAAAAGTAATTGAAAATAATGCAAATATTTTTGATTATAATGATAATGCTAAATTGAAAGTAACAGGATTTTCTCCAATGAATGATCCGTTAATACCACTTTTGAATGATAAAGGAGAAGAGCAAAAAGATAAAGAAGGAAATGTAATAATGACCAAGAATCCTGCAAGAATGCAAGAAGATGATGCTATATTAAATGCAAAGGTATTCTATACGCCAGATAAAGATGGAGACATTGATTGGATTATAAAAGATATAAATGACACTGCATCAGAAAATCATAAAAAGACGTGCTTAGATATGGCTCTTATGATTGCTGGTGTTCCAAACGTAACTGATCAAGGTTTTACTAATGCAGATAATGCTGCAGCTTTAGAAAAAAAGTTCTTTCCTTTAGAACAAGTGCTACAGCAAGCACATCATTTGTTTAGAAAAGAATATTTAAGAATGTGGGAGATGCTAACAGCAAGAATTAACTTGAAAAAAGGCAAAGAATATGATTTTAGAGATATTGATGTCATTTTAATACGTAATTTGCCAACAGATACTGAAAGTCTTACAACTGCTTGGTTAAAATTAAGAGGATTGGTAAGTGATAAATCAATTATAAGTCATTTACCATTTGGATTAGACGCAGAATCAGAACTTGCAGAAATGGATAAACAAAATGAAGAGAATATTCAAAAGAATTTACAACAAATGCAAATTATAGGACAAGCAGGAGAAAATCAAGACAATAAAGAAAACAATCAAGATAACAAAGTGACTGATTTGACAGATCAACAAAAAGCACAAAAACTAACAGCAGATAACAAGAAAGAGCAAACTAAAGTAGTTAAAAAACAAATCAATAAAGAAGAATAGAGGTGTTTTATATGTGGGAACAACACGATCATTATATGAAACAGTTAAAACAACTATATAATAAAACATCAAGACAAACACAGAACAGACTCCAAGAAATCTTTGATACGTTTAATCTTACATCAGAGAACATATATAATATTGCTGATAATAAGACTAAAAAAAGAATAAATACATATATAGAGCGGTTGGAAAGAACAAGGATTACTAAAAAATAATAATTACTTTACTGCATTAGCAAACAATATTTATAAAAGAACAAGAGTAAAAAAAAGTGAAATACTAGAATTACTTATTTATAGTGCATATATAGAAGAACAAAGTAAACTTGAGGAACAAGAAAAACAAATAATGTATGAAGATGCAAATTATTACTATGAAGAACGGACAAAAAGAAGTAAATAAAAAGAAAAAGCCATCAATAATTCAGATGGCTTTGTTTCTTGCATTATTAGACCAACCTAATTATAGCGGATTTAATTGGAATCAATACATTGAAGCAACAATACAATATAATACTCAACAATTATACAAACAAGTAATTTTAAATATACAACAACAAAAAGACCTAAAAATTGATTCTAGTGAATTTCAAACGATAATAAATAGGCAAAATAATCAAAAACTCAATATAAATAATGATAAAATTTCAGGTGCAGTAGATTTGCAAATGATAGGGCTAAATAATTTAGCAAAAGCAGAAGGAATAAAAGAAGTAGCTGAAGATAACTCAAAAGTTAGATTTATTGCAGTAGAGGATGATAAAACAACTTTAATGTGTGATAGCTTAAATAATAAAGAATTTTATATTAATAAAGAAAACATATTTGACAGATATTATGGTGAGACACAAAAGGAACTAATGGTACAAAGGATTAGATGTAATGGATTGGTATTAGGCTTAAATTTACCGCCTATTCAGCATCATTTTCATTATTGCAGAAGCAGTATAACATATCTAACACAAAATAAGCGTATTGAATTAGAACAAGATAAAAAATATGATTTGTTTGATAATGTGTATATAAATAAAATAAGAAAATATAACATAAATAAATTACAAATAAAACATATAGATAAAAAGGCTTTATATAACATATTAAATAATATGGAAAAAGTATACAAAGATTTTCCACAGATAAGAGATAAGATAAAACAAATAAAAGAAGTTAATGTGTCAGACAAAGCAGGAATAAATGTAGGACCTCAAACAGATGGTACTTATATAATGGAAATAAATATTAATGCTTTTAAAGACAAAGATATTGCTAAAAAAATGTATGAAAATGATGTAAAAACAAATTATCATCCCCAAAACAGTTCATACAAAGATATGGGAATACATGAAGCGGGGCACATGGCATTAAATGAGATACTAAGAAAGAAATATATAAATCAAAATGCATTAGCAACAGACTGGAATAATAATATAACAGCCCAAGAAATAGTAAATGAAGCATTTGAAAATTTAAAGATAAATGATATAATGCAAAAAAGAAAATCATTAAGAGAAATATCAACACATGCAGTAAAATATAATGCAAACGAAACTATTGCTGAGGCTTTTGTAGATTATTACACAAATAAAAATAATGCAAGAACATTAAGTAAAGAAATCATTAATGTTATGAAAGGAATGATATAGTATGATGCCAATGACACACCCTTGGACAGAATGGCAGGAAGAAGTTAGTGACTCAGATAAATTATATGCTTGGAGATGGAAAGAAAATACACCAAAAAAAATAATAGAACAATATGAAGAATGGGAAAAATATTACAATAAAATGATGAAAATAAAATTTTAGCACTTACTTTAAAAAGTAGGTGTTTTTATTATGGAAGGAAGGCGGAAAATATGCAGGAACCATTAATACCAACAGGAAAAGAAAACGTAAAGAAATCTATTACAGCAATAGGTCAAGAGCTCATAAAGAGGGCAGATGATATAACAAATGATTTAAAATTTGTTGCTAATATTGAAATTTATGCGAAATTAACACCAGATGAAATAACTAACTTTGATATAAAGAAAAATTATATGGCAATATATGAAGATAAGGAGGAAAAATAATATGTGGTTATTAGTTTTAATATTAAGCATTAAATTGCAAATGCCAACTTGGTATTGGATTATATTTACTATAATTACAATGTTTAGACCCATTATATGGGTATTTAAATATAGTTTGATGATGGATATATGAAAGCAAAGAACAAAAATAATAAATAAGTTATTAATATTTTATAATTATATATGTATATAGTGGCGGAATAGACACCAACAAGGTGGGAAATAGTAGACGCTAGGTTGAAAATACATCAACTTTCTGCAGGAAGTATGTAGCCGAGAAGAGAAACTTTCATGTTAGGTGCAAATCCTAACCTATATACCAAAATTTAAGAGCTAGACGTAGCTCTTATTTTTATGCCTTTTTTACTGGTTGCAGGCTATAAAGAACAACAGAATACAAATTCGCAATGGCTGGGGCTTTTAGCAATGGCTGGGGCAAAAGGAGTAAAGAATGGAAGGACAAGATAATAATCCAAATAATGCTAATACTGGGGCAAATAATGAATCAGTGGGAGCAAATAACCAAAACAATACAGGAGCAAACAACAATCCTGTTACATTTGATGATTTTCTGAAAGATGGAAAGAATCAAGCAGAGTTTGACAAAAGAGTTCAAAAAGCTATAAACACAGCAAAAACAAACTGGGAAGAAATGATGAACAGTGAAAAAAGTGAAGCTGAAAAGTTAGCAAAAATGAACAAAGAACAAAAACTTGAATATCAAGCACAAAAAGAAAGAACAGACAAAGAAAAAGCACTTGCAGAATTAAATGCTTATAAATTAAAAGAACAAGCAACAAAAATAGCAAGTGAAAAAGGATTGGATATATCTTTATTGACTTTCTTTAATTTTGAAACAGTTAAGGCAGAAGAAATTAATTCAAAAATAGAAGAAGTTTCAAATGCTTTTAATAAAGCTGTTGAAAAAGCTGTAAATGAAAGATTAAAAGAAGATACTCCAATACAAAAAACAGGTATTGATAATACAAAAAGCAAATCAATAGCTAGATCAAGTTATTAAAAAATAGGAGGAATAAAAAATGGGAGAAATTACACAAGAAGCATTAAACATAATGCTACAAGATGGTAAAACAAAAGATAATTTAAAACAAGTATTAAGTGGAGTTCTAGAAAATGTTGCATCAAGAGCAATATCAGAACAAATCAAAGCAAAAAATGGTTCAGGAAACCCAGAAGGTGGAGTAATTGAATATAAAAGATTTGTAAACGCAGAATTAAAAGATAAAGGTACTGCAAGAGCTGCTGGAAAAGGTGATAAAGTAAAAGCTAAACCAGTAAAAGTTGTTATTGATACAGATAAAGAAATTGTAGAAGAATTACAAGGGAAAGACGTAAAACTTTACGGCATTGATGGCATGGCTGAAAAAAGAAAAGTAAATCATCAATCAGCTATTATAAGATACTTAGATAGAGAGTTTTTCGCAAAAGTATTAAAAGGAACAGAAGTTTTTGCAAAAGATAATATACAAGATACAATTGATACTCTATTACAAAAAGCAAGAACTTTAAGAAATGACTTTATTGATGGAATAGAATCAGATTTATTAGTTATTGTTGTAGATAGTGAATACAGAAAAGGAATGAAGAAAATTCTTGATGATTTACCAAATGGAACAGATCCAAAAGAACAAGCAATTGGTATGTATGACTCTGTTAGAGTTTATGAGTCAACAAGATTACCAGACGGTGTAAAAGCTGTTGTAATGATGGATGGGGCTATCGCTCAACCTTTCTATGTTTCAGAGTATGGAGCAGAAAAAGTACCATTTGATGATGCTGTAGCATTGGAAGATTTCTTGTATAAAGGAACAAAAGCATTAATGGAAGATACTATATTCTATGTAACAGATGCTTCACTTAAAACTTTAAACGTAACATCAGAAGAAGGAACATCAACTGGAAAAACTAAAATAACTGTTACACCGGCTTTAACTTCTGGAAATAGCTATAAATATAAAGTAGCAGCTAATCCAACAATGCCAGGATATGATGCAGTTTGCACATCTGGATACACAGCTTGGAATGGAACAGACGAAATCACAGCAACAACTGGACAAAAAATAGTAATTGTCGAAGTTGATTCAGCAAATAAGGCTAAAAAAGCAGGAATAGCAACAATTGCTTCAATGGCCTAAGAATAGGAGGCAATAGAAATGGCAGAAACCAGTAATATAGATAAAATAATAGCTGATTTGGGAGCTAATTATAAAGACGATAAAGAAGTTCTAAGTGAAATATTAGAGGAAGTAAGCTCTATTGCCTCTGATATTTCCAACAGACAAAAAGAAGATATAAAACTATTTCCGTACATAAAAAAAGCTACGAAGGCAATTTATTTGTCAAGAGGAGCAGAGGGGTTAACAAATCGCAACGAAGGTTCTATTTCAACATCATTTGAAGATATTATAGAAAAACTAAGAAATGACATTATAAAATCTGGATTAAGGAGGATTAAATAATGTTATTACGAGATTTAACAAAAGTATATATATCCGAATATGAAAAAATAGAAGACCACGGAGAACCAGATAAAGTATGGAAATATAAAGGACAAGCTTGGCTAAATATGCAAAATGATGTAAACGAGTTAGATAGAAAGTCTACTGGTGAGATTGATTATAGTACTTACAAAGCAAGAACAACAAAAGAATACGACATAAAAAAGGGTGATGGAATATCATTTGATGACATCTCAAAAGTGGAGAAATTTAAACCACAATATAAAGTAACTGACAAAAATAAAATTGGAAGTACTTATGTATATATATGTGAGAAGGTGCAAGAATGATAAGTTTTAATTGTAATTTTAAAGTGAAACATAATTTCAAGAATATAAATGCTATAATTCAAAAATTACCACAAACTGCAAGAGTAATTTCGAAAGATATATTAGAAAACATTAGAGGTTATGCTATAAGATTGGAAAAAGGTCACAACGAAAATGGAATATTAGTAGAGATGATTGATATGTCTACAAAAGAAGTAAAAGGAAGGGTCTATGCTGACCCTTCTAAATTTACGACTGAAAATGGACAATCATATTTATGGTTTGAATATTTTGGAACAGGGCAATATGCGGAACAAGAGCACATAGGAAAAACAAAACATTTTATTGAGTCAGGATATACAGAATGGTATATCCCTGTAAATAAAGTGGGGAGGTCGTTGAGCTATCCAATAGTAACTATTAATAAACAACAATTTTATGTGGCAGTAGGTTCAAAAGCTAATCATTTTATAGGTGATGCAGGATTTGAAAGTAGAAGTGAAAATGTGGAGATAGCGAAGAAAAGATTAAATGAAATGTTAAAGGAGTGTACAAAATGAAAGATTTAAGCGAATTAGAATTTAGCGATTTAGTATATGAAAAGCTAGAAAATTTGTATAAAAACAAACCAATTTTAAGTAATCCAAATACAGAAAGTAAATTTCCTATATTGGAATTACATACACCTTTAAAGTCAGTAAATCTAACAGAAAACGGATTTCCAATTCGTTCTACATTTCAAATATCAATAACTTGTTGGAATGAAAAGCAACGCCAAGCAATGAAAATGATAGATAAAGTTGATAAAAAACTTCAAGAACTTAATTTTACAAGGACGAATACCAGTCCTGCAGTATATGATCCTATATTGCAAAAATACGGTATAACAATAACATTTGAGGTTTGTTATAATTCAATAACAACCTCTTTTAATTTAAGATAATAAGGAGGAATTAGAGATGGAAGGAGAAACACCAAAAGCAACGACACCACAAGTTGCTATGAAAGCTGAGGTATCATATGCACCAACTTTAACAGGAGAAAAGACAAAAATAGGTTATGTTCAAAAAATTGGACAATTAAAAACTCTAAAAGAGGGACAAACATATAGTGCTTTAGATTTAGAAGAAGAAAGAATGGCTAAAGGAAAAAGAAAAGCGGAAACAGTTGATATAGAAATGATGTTCATACAAGAGACACATAAAGCTATTCAAGCTATAGCAGATGCAGATACATCAATATACTTATTCGTAAAATATCCAGAATCAACAGCATCAGTTGCTACTAAGCCATTGGTTCAAACTGTTAAATGTACTGTAGATATTGCAGGACAAGAGATAAACGATGGAGATTTCATAAAAGATACTATGAGGGTTTACAAAGAAACAAAAACAGTTGAAACAGATGGATATCCAGTTGAAGGAGATTCAACAAAATTTTAATTTAGGAGAAGGCTTGTGCCTTCTCTCTTTTGCAAAGGAGAGAATTAAAGATGATTATAGAAACAAAAAATAAAACAATTAATTTAGTACTAAAAACAAGAAAAATAGTAGACATAGCTAATCTACTAAAAAACAAAAATTTTGAAGAAGTATTTATAAAAGCATATTCTATATTAGATATAGAAGCATTGTCAAAAATAATATTTAAATTAGCAGAAAATGAAAACGGTGAAAGTATATTCACATCATCAAGTGAAGTGTATGACTTTATGGATGATTGTAGAGCAGAAGGAATAACTATAAGTGAATTATATGCAAAGATAGCAGAGGCATTGAATAATGAGGGTTTTTTCAAAAAGAAAATGAACAAGAAAGAACTAAAAGAAATAACATTAAATCCATTATTAACAATGAATACAGACAAATTATTGGAAAAAGCAGTAGAGAATGCAGCCAACAGAGTAGTGGAAAAAGAAATAATGGCTCAAATTTAAAAGGATTAAATGATATTATTGAAAATATAAGAAAAGCTAACAATTTAATAGAATTAATATATTCTATAGAATCATTGGCATATTATTTTGATATGAAACCACATGAATTTTGGAATAGTAGATATTCAGAAATAAATATATACTGCCAAACTCATCTTTTAAAAATAATTGATAACTTAAAAAGCGAAATTAATCTACAAGAATCGGTAACTAATAAACTTATAAGAGCAGATAGTATGAGCAAAGATCCTAAAATTATTCTAATTAGAGATGATTATAAAGAATTATTTAAAATAGAAGAGAAAGAACAAACATTAGAAGAGCAAAGAATGTTATTTAAGGGATAAATGATAAAAAATATATATTTTCGACAAAATTCGACATACTTTTTCAACTTAAAATGATATACTCTTTTTATAATTAATAAAAGGAGGAAATTTATTATGGAAGAGAGGAAAAAGAGTGGATTTGGAACTGCTGGTTTAGTATTAGGAATTATAGGAGTGTGTACTTCATTTATTCCAATAGTAAATAATGTATCATTTGTTTTAGGGTTAATAGGAGGAATTTTAGCAATAGTATCATTAATTAAAAAAGCCAGCAAAGGACAAGCTATTGCAGGTGTTATTTTGTGCGCACTAGCAATGGTAATTACAATTAATTCTCAAAAAGCTTTATCAGATAGCTTAAATGAAGTTAGTGCTAATTTAGATAAGGCAACAGGAAGTAGTACAGAAGAAGTTCTAGCTAATGATGTAGATGCACAACTAGGAAATTTTGAAGTGACTAATGGAAGTTATGGAACAAAGGATACAAAGTTGACAGTTAAAGTAACAAACAAAACTTCAGAAACAAAATCTTTTAACTTACATATAGAAGCAGTAGATGAATCAGGAGCAAGAATCAATGAAGATTATGTTTATGCAAATGACTTAGCAGCAGGACAAAGTCAAAGTTTTGATATATTTACATATGTATCATCAGACAAATTAAATGCAATGCAAAATGCAACTTTTAAAATTGTAGAAGCATCAATGTTCTAAAGGAGAAAAAAAATGAAATGTCCCTATTGTGGAAGTGAGAATGTTCAAGTTCAACTTGTTGAAGAAGGTCAACAAACAAATAAAAAGGGTATTGGATTTGGTGGACATGTAAATAATAGTGCAAGAGGATTTACTGCTTTGTGTACACTAGGTATATCTAATTTGTTTTGGAAAAAATCTAAAGGTACAAATAAAACTAAAACAATAAATTCTACTGTAGCAGTTTGCCAAAACTGTGGTAATACATGGACAATAAAGAAAGGAAAAATGGGATTTGCTCCTACAAGTATATTTAAATAAAAATACAACAAAAAATAAAAAAGCACTTACTTAGGTAGGTGTTTTTTATTTCGTTAAATTAAGGAGAAAGGGGGAATGACTTATCACGGTAGAAGAGATAGAAATCATAGTAACTGCAAAAATAGAAGAAGCATTAAAAGAGTTTCAAAAAATAGTACCAACCATAAAAAAGCAGATGGATCAAACACAAAATGCTTTTTCAAAAATAAATACAAAAGAGATGAAAAATAAAGTACAGCAGGCAGTTTTCTTTATCAAGAAAAAACTACAAGAGATTAGAAAAAGCTCAGCAAATAATGAACTTGCAATAAAAGTAAATAATAAAGATGCACAAAAACAAATATCTCAAGTACAAAAACAAATAGATAGTTTGCAAGAAAAAATAAATGCTCGACAAATGAAATTAAACGTGATAAATCCTCAGATTGATAAAATTGTGGATGATACTAGAAAAAGTGTAACGCCAGAAGGAATAAATCCTAATGATAAAGCAATGGATACAACAGTGAATAATGCATTAGGAAACAATAAAGATTTTACAGTATTAAATAATCAAGCACAAAAATTATACTCGGAAATTGAAATGTATAATAAACAACTTAGTGAAGCAAAAAGTAAAATGGCACAATTAAATCAAGAAACAAATAAGACAGCAATTACTCAAAATAAATTGAGTAGTTTTTTTGGTGCATTTAAACAAAAAATAGAACAAGCAAAACCTAGTATATCTAATATAAAAAACAGTTTTAAAGGATTACCAAAAATAACTCAAAATATTACAAATAATATAAAAGGAATGGGGACAGGAGTAAAAAATGGTCTAGGACATATTTTGAAATATGCTATGGCATTATTCTCATTAAGAAGCATTTATTCTGTTTTAAGTGGTTGTGCAAATACATGGTTATCAAGTCAAAATGCAGGAGCTAAACAGTTAAGTGCAAACATTGAATATATGAAATATGCTATGGGAAGTGCATTAGCACCAGTTATTCAATTTGTGACAAATTTAGTTTATCAATTAATGAAAGCTATACAAAGTGTAGCTTATGCACTAACAGGAGTAAATATATTTGCTAAAGCAAGTGCGAGTTCATATGCAAATATGGCTGGAAACGCAAAGAAAGCGAAAGAAGAAACAAAACAATTAGCTGGGGTTCATGATGAAATCAACAATATCTCTGATAGCAATAATTCAGATAGTGGAAGCGGAGGAACAACAGCACCAAGTTTTGATTTATCTAAAGTAGATAATAGTATTATAGATGTAATAAAAAATGGAAATTGGTATGAAGTTGGAGCAACAATTGGAGAAAAATTAAATGATGCAATGAATAGCATACCTTGGGATAAAATACAAAATACAGCAAAAAAAATTGGAACTAATATTGCACAATTTTTAAATGGTTTCATAGCAACAACAGACTGGAAGCAAGTCGGAAATACTATAGCGCAAGGAATAAATACTGCAATCTATCTTGTTCAATCATTTGTTCATACATTTAATTGGTCAGGTTTAGGTAGTGCTGTTGCTAATGCAATCAATGGATTTTTTAAAAATACAAATTGGGGAGCATTAGGAGATACAATAAGTACAGGTATTAAGGGAGCTTTAAATGGTATTACAACATTTTTTAAGGATTTTGATTGGAGTTTTATTGTTCAAGGGTTAATTGATTTTTGTAAAAACATAGATTGGAATGGAATTGTAGACTCAATGTTTGAAATGTTGGGAAGTGCTTTTGCAAGCTTTGTTAATTTAGGAATGATTTTAGGAGAAAAAATAAATGAAGCTATAGATGAAGCAGGAAATTTTTTCAGCGAAAAAATAAAAGAATGTGGAGGAAATGTTGTTGAGGGGATTTTCAAGGGAATAATTGAAGCTCTTGGAAATTTAGGACAATGGATTATAGATCATATTTTTACACCTTTTATAGAAGGATTTAAAAATGTGTTTGGAATACATTCACCATCTACAGTCATGGCAGAATTAGGAACATATATAATTCAAGGACTACTTGATGGAATATCTAGCCTAGTAGATAGTATAAAGCAAATTTGGGAAAATATAAAACAGACAGCAATTAGTACATTTAATAGCGTGAAAGATAATATTTCAAATATTTTTAACAATATAAAAAATATAGCATCAAACATATGGAACAATATTACATCCAATATAAGAAATGCAGTAAGTAATATAAAAAATGGAATAGTACAAAATTTTCAAAATGCATATAATTCAATTCAAAATATTTTTTCAAATATAGGAAGCTTCTTTAGTGGAGTATGGAGCAGAATAAGAAATACGTTCTCTAGCCTAGGTACAAGTATAGGAAATGCAATATCTGGAGCTGTTAAATCAGGTATTAATGGCGTTATATCTTTAATTGAAAGAACTATAAATAGTGCGATTAGATTAATTAATGGAGGAATTAGGCTTATTAATCTAATTCCAGGAGTTTATGTTGGAAGCATAAATACATTGAGTTTACCAAGATTAGCAAAGGGTGGTGTTTTAACAGAAGCAACAACCGTAATAGCTGGTGAATATTCCGGAGCTAAAACAAATCCAGAAATTGTAACACCACAAAATATAATGAGAGATACATTTGAGGATGTATTATCTAATTATAGTGGAAGTAATAATGACAGGCCAATATACTTAACAATTAATGTAGGAAATCAAAAACTAGGACAAATATTGTTAGATGATTTAAGAGACAAGAAAAGAAGAACAGGAAAAGACATAGAAGCTTTAGTAGGAGGGTAAAATTATGTTATGGAAATTAAATGGTAAGTTAATGAAAACGCCATCTACATATAAAGATAATATAGAAGATACAGACAATGATAGTTATACATCAAAAGTAACAGGAGCATTAATAGATAATCCAATTGCAATTGGAATGCTAAAGCTTGAAATGTCATGGGACTACTTATCAGAAGACGAGGCAGAAGAACTTTTGCAGGCAACATACCAGAATCCGATGATAGTCACAGTAAAATGCCCTAGTGTTCAAGGTGGTATGTTAGAAAATGCCAAATTTAGAGTGAGTAAAAGAACAAGTGAAATGCATAAGACAGGTAATGATGAAGACACTTCCAAATCAAAATGGAAAGTGTCTTTTAATTTGATGCAAAAAGAATTAACAGCACAACAAAAAGCAACAGTAAATAAAGCAAAGGGGTTGAGTTAATGTACGAAACAAGTAAAGAATGGGAACAAAATATATATGAAAACCCAGTTTGTGCAATGAATATCTATATAGATGATGTATTAATAAATCCCGATTATATACTTGATTTTAAAAAGGGAGGAAATGCATTTGAAGAGGAATTTTGCTTGGGTGGCACACCAAGCCAATATATAGAAATGAAACTATATAAAGATAAAATACCTCTAATGCCTTCAAAAATCAAGGTAGAATATGGAATATTGATAAGTCACTCATTAACAGTAGCAGAAGTAAATGCAATGTTGGTAGGAACATTAAATGGAATACCCGTTAAAAGTTTAAGTAGTAATAATAGTAGTTTTGAAATGATACCAATACGGAATATACAATATAGATGATTACACAGACAATGATGACAATACAATAACAATAAAAGCACTAGATAATATGATTAAATTTGAATTTAATTATAATGGGAAAGAATTGATAGATAAAAAAAATGAAGCAACACTATTAGAAGTTGCACAAGATATTTGTAATAAAGCAGGAGTAGAATTAGGTTCTACTTCTTTTTTAAATTCTGATAAAAAGGTATCTGTTTATGATAATACTGTAACAGCAAGAGAATACATTAGTTATATTGCAGAGAGTGCAGGTTGCTTTGCTTGTATTGATAGAGAAGGAAAATTATGTTTCAGAGAATTTGGTCAAGATGAAACAGAAATATCACTTGAAATGTTTGGAGAATATAAATGGGGTGAAGAATTTAAAATTTCAAAAGTATCTTATGAAGACGGGGTAAGAAGTTTTAAATTTGGAGATGACACAAGAAATAATCTTTGGATAAATCAAGAAAATATGTACATTGTTGACGAAGACCAAGTTCAAAAGATTTACAACAAAATAAAAGATTTGACAGTAAATACATTTGAAGGAAAAGTAATAATAGACCCTGCTATAGACATTGGAGACAAAATAGTTATAAATGGTAAAAATGTTATTTACCAAGGTGAAATGTCATTAGAAGGAAGATTTATTGCACAAATATCAAGCAAAATCCAAATAAAACAGAAAGAAGAAACAACAGTAAAAAAAGAAAGCCAAAAAGTTATAAATAGACTAGTTCAAAGTAGAATAAACCAAGCAGAAGGCAAAATAGAGCAATTAGTCGAAGAAACGACAGAATATTCGAAAAAGATAACACAAGTAGAACAAACTGTGGATGGCATTTCACAAAAAGTTGAAAATATACAAGATTTTACCAAAGAAAAAGAACAAATTGAAAATTTATATATAGACGATATTGCTGGAGGAGAAGGATATCTGCTAGATTTTATTATATTTGGCAATACAGAATTGTTTAAAACAAAAGACATAACTATATGTGCAAGCGAAAACAAGAGAGGATATGGAGACTCGATAAGCTTATTTTTGGAAGATGGAAATGAACTTTTAACAGAAGACAATAAACAAATTTTAATAAAGCATGAAATACAATACATAAAGGCTTTAAAAATTACATTAGATGATTATTTAAGAAATTTTGTATATGAAGGAAATGAGTATTGCGATACATTAGAAATAAAACAAGACGGTACTATAAAAATAATAAAAAGAATTGGAGTAGATGACGAAGGAAATCTGTATTTGTTAGAAAAAGAAAATGAAATAATTTTAAAAGATAAAATAGTATTACCTTCTCAAAAAGAGTCAGGTACATATTATTTTATTAAGGAAATACAGGGAATTAAATATTATGCTAAATATATAACTAAAAATGATTATTCAGATGCATTTTTAACGGAATTAGAATTAGGAACCAAATTAGAGCAAAATGCAGAATATATTAGAGTTGCTTGGAATCAAATATCACAATATATACAAATGGAGGGAATAGAAGGAAAAGCTACACTTAATATATATGACAAAGAAAATAATATATTGGTAAGCCTTAATCAGAATGGAGAAAATTTTTATAATAGTGAAAATAAAAGAATAGGGTACATAGGGATTGTGAGAGGAGAAGAACAAGATACACTAGCTTTTGTAATGGATGTAGATTGGGAAAATGGAAATGAAGGAAAAAGCATGGCATGGGGATATAATGATAAGAACGGAAAGTTTTTACCAATTTTTCATTTAGTGGGTTCTTATGGATCTGAGAGTGGCGAATATGGCGGAAAATTAGTCATAGAAGGAGAACTTTCAACAGAAATTATAAATGTAATAAATCAACTTAATTTTGTAAATTATGGAGAATTAATTTGGAATGACGGTAAAACAGCTATTGCGATGGGAAATTCATTTAGAGATGTAAGCAGAGAGGTTCTTTGCTTTAAAACAGAAGATGGGCTTGAATTTAAAGACGTGAACAAAACATTTCTTTCTATGTATGATAATACTATTTGGATAGCAAGCCCATTTTGGGTAGGCAAAGAGGGAAATACTAGTGATACAGGATGGACAGGGTATCCTATGATTGGCGTTAATGATAATAATTCTTATTACTGTCAGTGGTCAGGCAATCAGTTATATTTTTATGTAGATGGAACTCAAGCTGGATGGATTTCAGATAAGAGACTAAAAAAGGATTTTAAAGAAATTGATGATGATTTTTTGAAAGCAATAGATGAATTAAAAATTCAACAATTTAAAGCAGACAATAGAAATGGTTTAATAAGTTTTGGAATCATAGCACAAGATTTGGAAAAAAGTTTTAAAAAATATAATATAAATCCAAGTAATTATGAAATACTTCAAAAGATACAATATAAATTAAATGAAAAAGAATTGTACTATACTGTAGAATATACACAGTTCTTAATATTAAAGCAGTTAGCAAGTGAAAGAAAAATACAGAAATTACAAGAGAAAGACATAGAAAAAGATAAAACAATACAAGACTTATTAAAAAGAATAGAGAGATTGGAGGAAAAATCATAATGGGAATTAAAGTTAGTGAAATGGCAGAAGCGGAAAGTGTAAATGATGAAGATTTAATAATGATAGTGCAAAATGGAGTAAATAAAAAAGTGCCTGCTTCAAAAGTAGGAACAGGGCAAGCAGGTGGAGATACATTGCCAATTGGTGCAGTAATGGAATGGAATAGCGATATAATTCCAATTAATTGGTTGCTGTGCGATGGACAAGCAGTAAGTAGAACAGATTATTCAAAATTATTTGAAGTACTAGGGACAAGATATGGAGAAGGTGATGGAAGTACAACATTTAATTTGCCGAATAGAAAAGGAAATATAGCAGTAGGTAAAGATGAAAACGACACAGACTTCAATACATTAGGAAAAACAGGAGGAGAAAAGACACATACATTGACAGTAAACGAAATGCCTGCACATATGCACACCTTTACTGGCACATACTATGCTCTTATGTCTGGTGGTGGCTCACAGGAATTTGGTTCTGGAAGTTCAAAATCAACTGAAGTTAAAATGAAAAGTGCTGGTGGAGGACAAGCTCACAACAATATGCAACCTTATGTAGTTTCAAACTTTATCATAAAAGCAAAACAAAGTGCTGGAATAATAGCAACAGTAGTAGATAACTTAGAAAGTGAAAGTGAAATAGATGCATTAAGTGCTAGACAAGGAAAAAAATTAGCAGATAGAATAGATACAAATATAATAACAGGTGAAGAATTTGAAACAAATAAAACTATAGATGGAAAAAGAATATATGGAAAAAGAATAAATTGTGGACAATTGCCAGATCCGGGGCAAGGCAGTACTACATCAACAGGACTTGCTAATGTAACATATATAGGATTGGAAGGTGGATTTAATCCTGATGCAAGTCAATTTGTACCTTGTAACATATACTTTAATAGCAATTTAAGTATAGGGGCATTTATACAAAATAATAATGTAAGAGTTAACAACAATGATTCTGGTAATAGAACTGGACTTGTATATGTTACAGTTTATTACACTAAAAATTAGAAATAAAAAGGAAAATGATAATATAAATGAAATTAGCAAAACCGTTGTGGTTCTAAAGGAGATATAGAATATTTGGGTGCAGATTTAACAGTTAAAGTAGTGGAAAGTTAAAGAGATAGAGGAGGTGGGATAGTGGATAGCACAATAATAGTAGCAATAATAACAGTACTACGGAGTTATTATTAATACATTAATATCAAATCAAACTAATAAAAAAATTGAGACATTAGAAAGTATAAAGGCAGAATTTAAAAAAGAGTTAGAAGCAGTAAAAAAAGAAATGAAGGAAAATCAAAAAGAACATGACAAAACATATTTGACAGATTTTCTATCTGACATAGAAAACAAACAACCAAAGTCAGATATTCAAATTAAAAGAGCTTATGAAATATATGAAGAATATACAAACCTTAAAGGAAATTCATATGTACATAGTAAATGGGAAGAATTAGAAAAGAAAGGGGCATTGAAATGAAAAAACAAGATAGAAATATAACCATAGCAGTTATAGTGGCTATGGTTATGATATTTTTTAGTGCAATATTTTTTATAGATGATAAGGAGCTAAAAAAAGATGTAGTAGAGAAAGTTACAGACACTGTAACAGATATAGCAACAAGAGAAATGAGTAAAGAAGAAATAGAATCTTTACCATCTACAGAAATAATAGAACAAACAGAAGAACAAGAGAATGCTGTATCAAATGAGCAAGAAGGAGAAGAAACAGAAGGATTTCAACTTCAAGGAGACATAGCTTATGAAGGAGCAAAAGCAGAAACTTGGAACGTAGAATTAGGAGATTATGTTGGATTAACATATTATTCACAATTAGATAGTAGATGGGCAAGCAAGATGTATTCTAGTGTAGGCAATCCAAACCAAACAATAGGTTCTAGCGCTTGTGGTCCTACATGTGCTTCAATGGTAGTAACAGCTACAAAAGGAGCAATAACACCTGATACTATGTGTGATTTGTTTGTACAACATGGATATAGAAGTGCAAATAATGGTACATATTTTAGTGCTTTTAGAGCTGTAGCAGACGAATTTGATATTGGATATGAAGAAACATATTATTTAGACAAAGCTGTAGAGTTATTAAGAAATAATCATTATGTAATAGTATCATGTGGAAACGGATTGTTTACAACGGGCGGACACTTTATCGTTCTAGTTGGAATAGATGGAGATACATTAAAGATATATGATCCATATTTATATAGTGGCAAATTCTCAACAAGTACAAGAAGAGGCAAAGTAACTGTAGATGGAAATACAGTATATTGTAGTATAGACAATTTTAGAAACTATGCTAATTATAGTAAATTCTTTGCATTTGCTCATGATGGAAATGTACAAGTAAACAACACACGTCCAGTTACAACACAAGCATATACTAGATATGTAAATGCTAAAATAGGATTAAATATAAGAAATAAGCCTAATGGATATATTGTAGGTGGATTATCTAATGGTACAGCAGTAACAGTATATGAGACAGATGGCAATTGGAGTAGAATAGGAACAAATAGATGGGTTTCTAGTAATTATTTAACAAGTTATATGGCTGTAGCTTCAAATTCGGTTAAAACAATTTCTGGTGTAAAATACACTACAGGAAAATACAAAGTAAATGCTAGTATATTAAATGTTCGTACAGGACCTAGTACAAAGTATAAAATAAAAGGATATAAACAATTAACAGCAAATGCAAGATATCAAAATAAGAAATTAGGAAACCAATATACTAATGGATTAAAACGTGGAGTAGTAACAACAGTTACTAAAGTTCAAAATGGATTTGGATTAATTCCAAGTGGGTGGATTTCATTAAATTATTGTACTAAATTATAATATTAGAGCTAGATTAGATTAATTTCTAGTCTAGCTCTTTTTTTGTGCAAAAATGCAGTAAAATCAAGGCATATAACTTGTTGCCTTAAAAATAAAAACGGCTTAAAATCGATTGTGAAGGGTTGTTTTTTAGCTGGGTTTCAAGAAAAAAATAAAAGATAGATATGGAAAAATCTATCTTTTATTAATCTCATTTTTAAACAATAATATATTCTTTATAATTATAATAAATTAAATTTTTAAATATGTCAATAATTAATTATTAATATTTAATTCTTTTTTTAATACTATTATAAGTAAAAACTTATAATATATTTGTGCTATTAGTCTATGCTGAATAGCTATAAATATTCATATTGTGTTGCGGTTAACATAGTTACCCAACATTGTATTTTAATTTTAATATATATTATAATTATTGTCAAGTATAATACCTATAATTGATGTCTGCTATACTTATAATAGAATTGCATTGGACTTAAAACTTCAATATCATGTTCTTTTTTTATTTTATCCCCAGCAGAATTTATATGTTTATCTTGTGTTATTAAATATTTTACATTTCCGTCTATACAACAATCAATAAATTTATTATCAGATTTATCATCTTTGCAATAATCCGTATTAATAATATGGTCTATTTCTTCAACTTGCCATAAACACTTTGAAAGAGTAGCCATTAAAGGAAAAATATTAAAATCTTTTTTACTATCAATTCTTTTTATAGCTTCTAATAGAATATTACCAAAAGTAACTAACAATTCATTTTGCATTTCTTTATTCATAACAAAAGAAATTTTATTTAAACTTTTTAAATTAAAAATAGCTTTTGCAAAGCTATCTTTCTTAAATATTCCATTAATAAAAACATTTGTATCTACTACAACTCTCATTTTTATATAGTACCGTTTTTAACCTTTTTTACAATATTGTCGATATCTTTATCTGTCATTTTTGCATCTTTAATAAGAGAAGAACATGCATTGCATAATTCATCCCAGTCATTAGTACTAGAATTTTCAATTTCATCAATTAATATTTCTTCAATAGAAACTTTTTCTTTCAATTTAGCCATAACATATCTCCTCCTTCTACTAAATTCTTTAAATTTTCTAATTCTCATATTACCACCTATTAAATATTATTAACAAATATTAGTAATATGATACATATATTATTATACCATAAATTTGACATAATATCAAATTTTCCTTTATTTATTAATATCATTAAAAAATAACAATGTCAATACTTTTTACAAAACTTTCCAAATCTGTGGAAAACTATGTAAAAAAATGTTAATTATTCGACAAATTTCAACACAACAATTTAACATAAAATGTTATAATATCATAAAGGAGATGATAGTTATGGAAAAAGCATGTAAAGAATCTCTACAAATGATAAAAATATTAAATATAAAAAATGAGAAAGAGTATAACAAGTTGCTAAAATTCTATTTAATATTATCATCAGAAAGTTTAAAAGGAAGATTAAGAACAAGAAGATTCAAAAAAATAATAAAACTAGCAAAAGAAGTCTAAAGGGCTTCTTTTTTTGCATACTTTCTAGATATTAGTACATACTAAAGTTGGTGGTAATATGAAAAGCTATTATTTTCATATAAGAAAATGGCACTTTTCCACCATAGTGGACAAAATGTAAATTTAATAAAGTTGCCCAAATGCAACAAAATACATGATATACATGAAAATGAGCATACTAAAGATGGGTGATTTTATGAAGGTAAAGATATTATTAAGAGAAGTCCGACTTAAAAAGAATATTACACTAGAAACATTAGCCAGATTATCTGGAATAAGTAAAGGACATTTAAGTAAAATAGAAAGACAAGAAAGAGAACCTAAGATATCTACGCTAATACAAATAGCGATAGCTTTAAATGTAGATGTCAAAGAATTATATAAAGTTATATTATGACACAATAAAACGTGTCATTTTTTGTTTTCATAAAAGAAAATGCCTCTTTCATAAAATGTTGCCCAAATGCAACAAGATTAAATATATCTTTCGGTTATGAACGTTCTAAATAAATGTAGGAGGATATGTAATGAAAGAGGTAGTATTAAATGAATTTATAAAAGAAAGGATTAAAGAGAATGAGGTATTGTTTAATAAACAAGAATGTGATATTATAAATAATAATAGGAATCTTATAAAAAAGATATATATATTAGGGGTAAAAGATGGCAAGGAAATATAGAAAAGTAATCGAAAAAATTAACCACTTTTTAACCACTTAGTTTTGGATGACTTAAAATAACTGCAAAGAGCTTTTTAAGAAAAACCAGTTGCAACAAAGGTTTGAGAAGATATGTAAAAATATAAAAATAGCTTAAATCGTCTCACATCTTCGCTACCAGCAAAAAAGAACTGTTTACAAAAACAGTTCTTTTTTTATGTATTTTAATAAAAATAATGGAAAAGGTAGAAAAAAATTTTTTATAAATAAAAATTGTAATTTCATGAAATAAAATAACAAAATTGAAAAAAGTAATGATAAACTCTTTTTAGAAAAATAAAAGAGGTGATAAGATGATAGACAAAATCTGTAACTTCTTAACAAATAGAATAAGAAAAGAAATGCCTGATATTGATGATGAAAGGGCAGAAGTAATTAATTATGGATTACAAAACATAGTAGGTGAAATACCAAAGATATTTATTATGCTTGGAATATCCTATTGTTTGGGAATTTTTAATTTGTCACTTTTTACTTTTATATCATTGCTTATATATAAGGGGGCTTCAGGAGGAGTACATCTAAAGACACATTTAGGGTGTATTATATTTACAGTTTTATTCTATTGCGGAATCCCTTTTATTTCTCAATATTTTGTAATATCTCAAAGTGTAAAATATATTATGGTAGCTTGTATCTGGATTTTTGGAGTTATAATGATTAAGCTTTATGCTCCAGCTGATACAGAAGATGTACCAATTTTGTCAAATAAAGTTAGAAAGAAAAAAAGAATAATATCGTATATTGCATTTTCACTTGGTCTATTAATTTCGATTATAATTAGAAATAATACAATTTCAAATATATTAATATTGTCTAATTTGTTACAAACGATAACAATTACAAGGTTTATATATAAGGTAACAAATAACAAATATGGTTACGAAGTATATAGTGATACTTCATATGAATCTGTTTAGTATAAAATATATACCGGTAATATTTTATATTATAGAAATTTACCAAGGAGGGGATGTTTATGTTAAAATTTTTAGCAAAAACTGCAGAAAAATATGCAAAGGCAACAAATACAGCATGTTTGGTATTTGCAGTGTTTCATCAACCTAAAATGCCAGCAAGTATGATTAAAAGAGACTAATAAAAACATTGGTAAAAATAGTTCGAAATATATATTTTTACCAATGATATAACTTAAAAGTTATACAAATACAATCCTAAATAAAAAGAAAGTAGTTAAAACTAAACTACTTTCTTTTTATTTAATAATATATTTCTAATTGTTGACAAAAGAAATTATCATTTTTTGAAGTATATAAATTAATATTATTATTTTTCTTTATTAATTTACGAACTTCCCATAGACCAAGTCCTGTATGATTATCTTTACCAGAAACACCTTTTTCAAATATTTTTTCAGTATCTAAATTTTTATCATTATAAGTATTTTCTATTATTATTAATTCACGAGAATTTTTACTATCATTTCTAAAAGTTAAATTTATAATTTTTTCTTCACATTCTGAACTTGCCTCAATAGCATTATCTAAGAGAATTCCTAATATTCTTGCAAATTCATAGATTTTCATATGTAGATTAGAAAAATCTAATAATAATGTTATATTTACTTTAATATCTTTTTCTTCGGCTTCATTATATTTTTTAGTTAATAAATTATATATTCCATCATTATTTATTATCTCAGGATTTAAAAGATATAAATTATTAACTCTTTGACAATCATCTTCAAGTTGCAAATAATATTTTTTTAAACCTTTCATATCTTCTGTTCTTATATAACCACCTATTGTTGTAACAATATTATCAAAATCATGCTTAAAGCCTCGAACATTATCATGCAAAATATGTAATGTATTGTTATAAGCTTCAGCACTTTCTAATTTTCTAGTTGTTAAAATTAATTTAAAGACTCTAGTTAAACTATAAATACTGATAATAAAATAAGCTAATAGAGATATAAAACTTAAAAAAGTTATTATAATTGGTAACTTATCTACATAATAGAACAGAGTAATAGATTGTACAAAAATTGCTAAAATCCCAAAAAATAAGTTAGAAATGATTATGATTTTATTTTTTTTGTCAATATCATCAAGTATGTTAAGTCTATATTTTTTATTTTTTAAAAATGAAATTATTATTAGTGTAAATAAATACATTATAAAAAGATACAACAATTTATAAAATGGAATTACATTTAGTTGCTCTGCAGAAATGTTTAACAAAGTAATGTATGGATTTAATGTTAATATCTGTATCAGATTAAAACATATTAAAGAAAAAACAAAAGATGAAATGGTTTTTAAAAAAGAGCTTTTAAAAATAGTGTAAATCAAAATAATTATAACAAAATAGTTAAGAAATATATTAAAAGGATTAGGTATAAAAAAATTTGTTATTATACTACTAAAAGATGCTGAAATTATATATATTATTTTTTGATAAGTAGATGCTTTTATATCAGCGATATAAATAAAAAGTTGCATAATAATAAAAACTTCAACAAAAAATAAAGGTATAGTAATTAAATTCATTAATTCTTCATTTGGCGTACTAACAGCCAACCATAAATTATTCAAAATTTCCATAAGTTTTTAAAACCTCCATTAAATCTGCTTTGTATTTAGGACCAATATCACAAGTACTACCATCCTTAAAAGTTATAATTCCAGAAACAGGCTCAACATCCTTTATTTGAGATATATTAGCAATACAAGATTTATGACATCTTTTATAAGTTTCTGGTAATCTGTCTTGAAACTTATTAAAAGAACTATAAGTATCATAATCACGAGTTGGAGTATGAAAAACAAGTTTCATACCGTCTCTTTTAATATATTGAATTTCAGCTTCATTAATAATAGTATTTTTATTATCAATTTTTATATACTTTTTAGGTGATCCATTAACATCATCAAACAATCTCTTAATAGTTTCTTCTAAGCGATCATAAGTTATAGGTTTAGCTAAATAGTCGAATGTTTTAAATTTGTAAGCAATCATAGCATATTCCAAGTGACCAGTTGTAAAAATAATATAAGAGTTTTTATTTATTTTACGAATGGCCTCTGCTAATTCTAATCCACTTTTATTAGATTTTAGATTAATATCTAACATAATAACATCAATTTTATTATTACTAACATAATTTAACATATCTTTAGTATTATTAGCTTTGAAAGATACAAAAGCATCAAAGTTATTTTTAGTAAAGATATTTTCAAGCATTTTTTCTAATCTATCAAGAATATTAATATTATCATCGCATATTGCAAAATTTAACATATATTTCTCCCCTTTTTTTACATGAAATAAAAAAAGCAAACGAACTTTGACAAAAAGAAACGAATTACCTTAATTTTCCAGTAATAATAACAATATAATCTAAAAATCTCATATTGTCAATAGAAATTTACAAAATTATCCATATGTTAAAACTGATAATATCAGCAATAATGCAAAGTAAAGAAATTGATATGAGAAAAATAGTATTGTAAATTTAATAATATTAGGATATAATAATAAAAATAATTTTTGACATAAGGAGGTAAACTTGAAAATAAAAAAAGGTAATTTATTAATAGGATTTATCCAGGTAATATCAATAATAATAATAATAATATCATTATATTATATTTATCTTTGGTATATTGATAATAAAAAAACAGAAAATATATTAAATGAAATATATGAAAATGCAAATGTTTCGTCTGATAATATTTCTGTAGATAATGATTTGAAAATAGAGGTAGAAAATATAGATTTTAATAAACTTATAAATAAAAATCCAGATACAATAGGATGGATAAAAGTTTTAGGAACTGATATTAATTATCCTGTTGTTCAAACTAATAATAATGATTTTTATCTTACTCATTCTTTTGATAAGTCATATAATAAAGCAGGATGGATTTTTGCAGATTATATAAATAAGAATTTAAAAAATAATGAATTAGATAAAAATACTATTATATATGGACATAACAGACAAAATAATAGTATGTTTGGAACATTATCTAATGTTTTTAAAGAAGAATGGTTAAGTAATAAAAAAAACCATTATATTAATTTTTCTACTTTAAACAATAATATGGTTTGGAAAGTATTTTCAACATATACTATTGAAAAAGAAGAATATTATATACAGAGTAATTTTAGTTCTGATGAAGAGTATATAAGTTTTTTAAATACAATAAAAAATAGAAGCACATATAAATATGATGTGAATATTTCAAAAGAAGATAAAATATTAACACTTTCTACTTGCACTAATGTTGGGAAAGGAAGAACCGTTCTACATGCTAAATTAATCTATCGTAAATAAAAAAATATCCCTTGTTAAACTAAAATTTAACAAGGGAATTTTTTATTTATTTTTATTTTTCTTTAAGTATATAGTTGTTACAGCTAAAATTATAGAAGCTAAAATTAGAATTCCTGTTATTATTAAAATAATATCTCCAGTGTATGGATTAGATGTTAGGCTATTTTCTTCTTGGTCTTTTGTTTCTTCTGTGCTGTTATCAGCATTAGAAGAGTCAGTATTTTCAGAACTTTTTTCAACTAAAGATGAAATTGCTGTTTTTAGTTTTTCAATTTGAGTTTGAACGTCAGAGTAACTTGAATCATCGCTTTCATATATATTAGTTGCATTTTCTAAAGTCGTACGAAGAGCTTGAACAGAATTATCTGTGTAAAGTTCCGAATTTATATTTTTAGCTGTATTTATTAATGCTTCCAATTCACTTTTATCAACTACTAAATTGTTATAAGCAGTTTCCATATTAGAAATTGCAGTTTTCATATCAGATATTGTTATAGTAGAAGGATTATGTAATAAATTTTTTGAATTTTCAATTGATTCTACAAAAGCATCTACTAAGTCAGGTGCATATTTAGAAGTGTCAACAGCTTCCATTTCAACAATTTTTTCACTTAATATATTAGTATTAAGTTTTAAATTATTGTAAGCAAAAGTTAAAGCTAATAAAGATTTATCATATTGACTTGTTAAATCTGAATAAGTTGTAGCAACATAAACTGAATTAATAACAGTTTTTGCTAAATCATATTGTTCTTTATAAATTGCATATGATTCGGCTGTGTAATAATTTTTATCTGCTGCTGGAACAGTTTTTTTGATTAACTAAAGTAGTTAAGTTAGATATTTGACTATGTGTATAAACCCAGGTACCATCATATTTGCCTGTATTAGATCCAGACTCAATAGCAGAATCATTTCCAATAAAAATTCTTTGACCAACTGTTGATAAATCTTTTGTTTGTTTAGTACCATCACTAAATATAATCATATTAAATCCGTCATCTACATTCAAATCAGAAGAACTTAAAGTATAAGAATATATATTTTCAGATACATTTTTCATATAAGTAGTTGCCAAATTAGAATTTTTATTATTAGTAATAGAATTCCACATATAAACAAATATTGAATCACTCCAAGAATCCGGCTTTTTAAAATAAATAGTATTATCTTTTTCTAATGAATTTTCTAATGAAATTGGAGAATACGATAAATTTTCAGCAGTAGAATCAGCTTTGCAAATGTAACCATTATAAATATAGTCTAAATCTTCAGATTGTTTACTTTTTTTGGTTAGGGAATAATAAAAAAATAAAGGCATATAATTTAACAATAAAAGTAATGGAGGGTTATTATGCGAAAAAAGAATACAAAAAAACTAAAAATTGTAGAGATTTCAATTTTTGTTACTATTGTTTTATTTGTTTTTGCGATAACAGCTATATATAATGAAAAAACAGTAAAAACAAATACTGAACTTTTAAGTAATAAAAAAATAGGTTGGGGAATAAAAAGAAATGATAATCATGAGCAACCAGATGTTGGTAGTGCAAATAAAAAGGTTTTAGAACAATATAATGGAATAGCATTAGGAAATAATGAAAAAAAATATATTTATTTAACTTTTGATGAAGGATATGAAGCTGGATATACAAGTAAAATATTAGAAGTTTTAAAAAATAATCAAGTAAAAGCCACATTTTTTATTACGGCACATTACGTTAACACACAAGAAGAGTTAGTTAAACAAATGATTGAAGAAGGTCATATTGTTGGAAATCATACAGTTAATCATAAAAGTATGCCAGATTTATCAGAAGAAAAAATAAAAAAAGAAATTTTAGAATTACATCAAACAATTTACGATAAATTTAACTATGAAATGAAATATATGAGACCTCCAAAAGGAGAATTTAGTGAAAAGAGTTTAAGTGTTACAAATTCATTAGGTTATAAAACTGTTATGTGGTCTTTTGCATATGAAGATTGGAATGAGGATAAGCAACCAGAAGAAGAAAAATCAAAAGCAAAAATTTTAAACAACTTACATAATGGAGAAATTATGCTTTTACATGGAAATTCAAAAACTAATACTAATATTTTAGATAGTATTATAAAAGAAGCAAAACAAATGGGATATGAATTTAAATCATTAGATGAATTTCAAAATTAATTAGAAAGGATTTTTTATGAAAAAGAATAGATATAATAAAATAGATAAGCTCTTAGAGTTACCAAAAGAGGTTTATTCTGATGTACCCAAAATTATTATGACAGGATTTGAAGAAGTAATTATAGAAAATTTTAAAGGAATATTAGAATATGAGGAATTTTTAGTTAGAATAAATACTCATATTGGAATTATTAGTATAAATGGTTATCAACTTACTTTAGAGAATATGACAAATGATGATATTAAAGTTAAAGGAAAAATAGAAGGCTTAGATATAGAAAGAACAATAGATGAAAATTAAAGGAGAAAATAATGTTTATAAAAATAATGTTAAGTTATGTTTTAGGTTATTTGAAATTATCAGTAGAAGGATATTACATAGAAAGATTTATTAATATATGTAAAAATAATAAAATAACTATTTGGAATTTAAAAAGGAATAAAGAAATTGAGCTATATTTAAATGTAAGAATTAGTGAATTTAAAAAAATATGTGAAATTGCAAAGAAAACCAAATGTAAAATAAAGATAAAAAACAAAAAAGGGATTCCATTTTTGTTACATAAATATAAAAAAAGAAAAATATTTTTAATCCTTTTAATATTGATAACTTGTTTTATAGGTTTTTCCTCAAATTTTGTATGGAATGTGGAAATAAAGGAAGAAAATGGCCAGAAATTGGAAAATATAGAAAAAGACATAGAAAATGCAGGACTAAAAACAGGAATTTTAAAATCAAAAGTGAAAACCAAGGAAATTATAAATAATATCAGATTACAAAGAAAAGATGTTGCGTGGATTGGAATTGAACTAAAAGGAACAAATGCAATTGTAAAATTAGTAAAGGCAGATGAAAAACCAGAAATTATAGATGAAAATGAATATTGTAGTATTATTTCCAACAAATCAGGAATTATAACAAAAATTAGTGCACAAACAGGAACAGCGAATGTTAAAGTAGGAGATATAGTAAAAGAAAATGATGTATTAATTAATGGGTGGATGGAAGGAAAATTCACAGGAATTAGATATGTCCATGCAAAGGGAGATGTAGAAGCAAAAGTATGGCATACGAAACATAAAAAAATTTTATATAATACTACGCAAACAATAGAAACAGGAAATACAGAAAAGAAATATGAAATGAAAATTAATAATTTTAAAATAAATTTTTATAAAAACCTTTCAAAATTTAAAATTTATGATACAATAGAAACAGAAAATAAATTTAAAATATTTTCAGATTTTTATTTACCAATTTCTTTTGTAAAAAAAATTAATAAAGAACAAGAAAAAGTGCAGAAAAAATATAGCTTGGAAGAAGCTAAAACTATAGGGATAAAAGAACTTCAAGAAGAATTAGATAAAGAAATTGAAAATAAAGAGAATATTGTTAATAAAAATATTAATACCTATGAACAAGAAGATGGTGTTGATATTTATGTTACATATGAAGTACTAGAGAACATAGGGACAAATGAAAAAATTGTATTTTGAAGGGATGATGCAAATGGAAGAAAGAAGCCTTAGGATAACTGGAGCAGATAAAACTTTTTTTACTAAAATAACAAATGCTTTAACAAAAATATTAATACCTACTAAAATCGGAATTAACGGAATGTTAATTTCAATAAAAAGAAATAATTTATTAAAAGCATTTGAAATCTATAATGCAGAAAATGAGAATTATAATAAAGATGAATTAGAAAAAAAATATGATACAGCATATGAGGCATACCTTGATTCTTTAGATAAATATGTTATGGATTCTATTTATAAAAAGGTAAGAAATGGAACAGCATCTGAATTTGAGAAAAATGCTATGTCAAAATATTATGAAGTAACAAGTTTAAAAGAAAAAGAATATATGGAATATAAATATAGAAAACAAAAATATTTAATAGAATTAGATTACGAAGGAATAAAAATAGGAACAAAAGAAAAATTAATAGAAAGATACAATCAATTTTATATTTCTAAAATGGATTCTCTATATAAATCAATTTTAAAGAATTATTCAATTAAAGTAGCTGATAATACAAATATTTATGATTCTACTAAAGAATGGATTTATACAAAAATATTTTATACATTAGAAGAGTATATAGAGAATATATTATCTTTAAAAATAAAAATTGATTATGATCAAAACTTAAAAAATATTATTTCAGAATATGAAAAATATGAATCTTACATGGTTGGTAAATTAGATACTAGGGATAATATTGAAAAGAATATGGTATTGTTGGGTCTAAGTAGAAAGTTATTTACTCATAGTTTACCTTTAATTGTAGCAGAACAATGTTATGAAAAACTTTTAAAAGATGCTAGAAGCCTAGTACAAGATACTAAGATTGCAACAAAAAGAGAAAAAGCATATGCTATGTTAATTAATTTAATTGAAGATTACAATATTAAATTATTATCAACTAAAGTATATTGGGAATCTCCAAAAGATAGAGAAGAATATAAGAAATTCTGGAATAGATATCAAGAAATTTCAAAATTAAAGGAAACAGATTTTATTGAATACATTAAACAAAAGGAAATATTATTCATAAAAAATGATATGAAAAAATTAGATAAAGGTAAAACAGATTATACAAAACTTTTAAAATATTTTAAAAGAAAGTTAGTAGATTATGGTGCAATAAGAGAAATTAAAAATTCATATAAATCAGAAGGAAAATATATTAAAGTTAAGGAAGTAGTATAAATGTTTGAAGTTGTTTATAAAGATATTGCAGAAAAAGAAGAATATATAAATACAATAAAAAAAGTATTAGAGCAATGTTTTAAAGAAGAAAAAATTGAAAACTCAAAATTATATGTAACAATTACATTAACAGATGGGGAAAATATAAGAAAAATAAACAAGGAATATAGAAATATAGATAAAGCAACAGATGTTCTTTCTTTTCCTATGTTTGAAAAAGACGAGTTAGTACAAAAGATAAAAGAAAAATCATTTGAACATGAAGATGTATTAGGAGATATAGTTATTTCAATACCAAAAGTTGAAGAACAAGCTAATGAATATGGACATAGTTTTGAAAGAGAATTAAGTTATATGGTGGTTCATGGATTTTATCATTTAATGGGATATGATCATATTAAAGAAGAAGATAAAAAAGAAATGAGACCGAAAGAAGAAAAAATTTTAAACGATCTAAAGATTATAAGAAAATAAAGGAGGAACTATGGAAACAGGTAGAACAAAAGTATTGATTGTATTATTAATAATAGTAATTATTGTAGCAGGAGGAACCTTGGCTTATAAATTGGTAAAGGATAAAAATAAAACACAAGAAGTAACAGGAGAAGAAAATGAAACTCCAATAATAACGAAAGAAGAAAAGAAAATTAAAATTTTTAGTGGAAATGATAGACCAATTGCTGTTATGATTGACAATCATAGTGATGCGTGGCCACAAGCAGGATTACAAGATGCTTATATGGTATATGAAATTATTGTTGAAGGCGGAGAAACTAGATTGATGGCATTATTCAAAGGTGCTGATGTTGATAAAATAGGACCAGTTAGAAGTGCAAGACATTATTTTATTGATTATGCAATGGAAAATGATGCAATATATACACATTTTGGACAGAGCCCTCAAGCTGCTAGTGATATAAAAAAATACAATATTAATGATATTAATGGTATAGCTGAAGATGGAACTACTTTTTGGAGAGTAAAAGATAAAGCTGCACCACATAATGCAGTTACAAGTACAAAAAAATTATTAGAATCAGCACAAAGTAAAAAATATAAAACAACATCAACAAAAGAAAGCGTATTAAAATATACAACAGATGAAGTGAATTTAGAAAATGGTCAAGGTGCTGTTAGTGTGACAATTCCACATTCAAATTTACAAACTGTAAAATATGTTTATAATGAAGAAAGCAAAGTTTATGAAAGATATGCTAGAAAAAAAGAACAAAAAGATTGGACAACAGGAAAAACAGTTACAACTAAAAATATCATAATTACTTTTTGCGATAACTACACATTAACTGACAGTGAAAATAAAGGTAGACAAGGTTTAAAAAATATTGGAACTTTTGATGGATATTATATTACAAATGGTAAAGCAATTAAAATAAAATGTATTAAAAATTCTAGAGAAGAAAAGACAATATATCAAGATTTAGATGGAAATATAATAAATGTAAATGATGGAAATACTTTTGTTAATATTTGTCCAATAAATAGTGACGTTATTTTAGAAGCTCCAGAGACAACTGACACAAATAATACTTAAAAAGGAGAAATAAAATGAATGTTTATGATACAGCTAATAAATTAGCAGGAGAAATAAAGCAATCAGAAGAATATATGAATTATAAAATGGCTAAACAAGCATTAAGTTTAAATTCTAAATTGAAAGAACAGCTACAAGAATTTGAAAAAATAAGATATGAAGTACAAGTTGAATTAATGCAAACTGGAAAAAATAATGAAGAAAAATATAAAAAAATGCAAGATTCATATTCTGAACTTATACAAGATGCAGAGGCAAAAAGGTTTTTTGAGGCAGAAACAAAATTTAATATTCTTATAGCAGATGTCAATAAGATAATTGGAGAAGCAATAAGTGACGTAATATAATAAAAAATAGGATTGTATATAAATAACTTTTTAAATATTAATGTTTAAAGAGTGTGATAAATATGGAATTTATAATTATAGCAATAATAGCTGTTATATTAAGCGTAATTTTAGGAATTTTATTTGGTTATAATTTAAAAAAAGTGAAAAAAATAACTGAAAATAAGGAATTGGATGAAAAGATAAAAAAGTATCCTAATAATATAGAAATTTGTAAAAGTTTTTTAAAAAAATTAAATAATGAAAAAGTGAAAGTTGAAGAAAACAGCGATAATGAAGCTAGTTTATATATTGCAGTAACAAATAAAATATTGATTGCAAATATATCTAATACTTATACTAGGATACAAACAATAGCACATGAATGTTTACATTCAGTGCAAAACAGAAAGATATTAATGTTTAATTTTATATTTTCTAATATATACATATTATACTATATAACAATATGTGTGCTAGCGATTTTTAAGATATTACCAAATAAACTAGTGTTTTTAAGCATATATTTATTACTTAGTTTGGTATATTACATGGTAAGAATTTATTTAGAAAATGATGCTATGATAAATGCTAAATATTTAGCAAAAGAATATATGGAAGAGATTAAAATATCTTCAAAAGAAGAAATTAATAAAATTGTAAAAGAATTTGGAAAAATAAACGATATAGGAATTAGATGTGTTAATTATAAATTTTTCCTGAATATTATAGTAAAATTATTAATATTTTTAGGAATATGTATAGTAAGATAGAAAAAAAGTAGAGTTTGTAACTCTACTTTTATTTGTGGTTTAATAATAAATTTAGTATTTCTGGATAAATAGATTTTGCGTTTTTATTCCAATTATCAACAATTCTTTTGGCTCTTTCTCTAGAACCAGCAAAAGTTTTAACTTCAAAGATTGTTTCACTATTTTCTACAATTTTACATTTTATTGTGTAATTATTTTCATCTTTAGGAATGAATTCAGCAATAATAGAAGATTCTTCTTCAATTGATGCAAATTCTTTCTTGAAAATATTATCTGCCTTTAATTTCATTATTCCTGGTAATACATCTTTTGTAAGAATATATGCAGTTTTTCCTTCAGAAGTAATTCTTATAAATTGTTCTTCTTCTTTTGTGTGTATACCTACTAACTTTGAATCAATTAAATCTGTTAAAATTTGTTTAAAATAGAAGTAATTAATGTTATTAATGGAAGTGATTATTTTAAACAAATCATCTTGTCTAATGTCATTATCAATTAGATTTAATATATATAAAATAAGAACCTTATTTTCAGCCAAAGCAGTAGCATTATCTGAATTTGAACTCATAAATAGCACTCCTTACTTTGTTTTGTTTTTGGCATTATATCATATTTTACAAAAAAAGTAAAATAATTGGAAAAAATATTTTAAAATAACTTAAATAGTGATATAATATTTGAGCAAGAAATAAATTAATAATATATTTTTAAGAAAGGAAGTTATAATTTATGAAAAAAGGAAAAGTCGTTTTAGTAGGAACAGGTTTTGTTGGAATGAGTATGGCATATTCTATGCTTAATAAAGGAGGAGTTAATGAACTTATTTTAATTGATATTGATAAAGATAAAACTATAGGAGAAGAAATGGATTTATCACATGGACTACCATTTGCACCACAAAAAATGGTAATAAAAGCTGGAGATTATTCTGATTGCAAAGATGCACAAGTAGTAGTAATAACTGCTGGAATTGCACAAAAACCAGGACAAACAAGATTAGAATTAGCAGAAGTTAATACAAAAATAATGAAGCAAATTACAGAAAGCATAATGAAGAGTGGATTTGATGGTATTATTATAGTAGCAAGTAATCCAGTGGATCTAATGACATATGTTGTTGCAGAAGTATCAGGACTTCCTAAAAATAGAGTAATAGGTTCAGGAACAGTTTTAGATACTGCAAGACTTCGTTATTTAATGGCAGATTATTTAAAAATATCAAGTAAAAATATTCATGCTTATATTATGGGAGAACATGGAGACTCTTCATTTGTTCCATGGGATCATGCATATGTTGGATGTAAAAAAGTAAAAGATGTTATGAAAGATAATAATCATCCTATGGAAGATTTGGAAAAAATTCATAAAGGAGTAGTTGATGCAGCTTATGAGATAATCGAAAAGAAAAAGGCTACTTATTATGGAATAGGAATGGCATTAAGCAGATTAGTAAAAGCGGTTTTAGACAATGAAAATTCTATTTTAACAGTATCAACTTATTTGAAAGATGGACAATATGGACAAGATGATATTTATATTGGTGTTCCTGCGATTATTAATAGTAATGGAGTAAGAGAATTAGTAGAATTGAATTTAAACGAAACAGAACAAGCTAAATTAAATAATAGTTGCAAATTAATAAAAGAAATGAGAGAACAATCAATAGAAAAAATTATAAAGGGATAAAAGAAGATGATTGTCATCTTCTTTTTTATGCAATTAGTGTTGGTTAATATATCAGCAATGTTACAGGGGGAATAATGAAAGATATATTTAAAGTAGCGATGTTACAAATGGAGAGAAGTAGTGATATAAATAATAATATTAAAAAAGGAATAAAATTTTGTAAGAATGCAAAATTGATGGGAGCGGATATTGCTGTATTTCCAGAAATGTGGAGCAACGGATATGAAATATTATTTAGAGGTCTTTTAAAAAATCAAAAGGATTTAGATATGAATAAAGTAAAAAGATGGCAAGATGAGGCAATAGATGATTCTAGTGAATATATAACAACATTTATTGATCTTGCAAAACAATTAGAAATAGCAATAGCAATAACATATTTGGAAAAAAATGATAAAGGGAAACCTAAAAATACAGTAATGATAATAGATAGAAAAGGAAATGTTATATTAAAATATTCCAAAGTACATACAGTGGATTTTAAAACAGAATTTTTTACAGAACCAGGAACAGAATTTAAAACTGCAATATTAGATTATGGCGAAGGTAAAGTGAATTTAGGAACAATGATATGCTATGATAGAGAATTTCCAGAAAGCGCAAGAATATTAATGATAAAGGGTGCTGAAATAATAATAGTTCCAAATGCATGCCTTATGACAAATATAAGATTAGAACAGTTAAAAGTAAGGGCTTATGAAAATATGCTAGGAATTGTTACTGTTAACTATTCAAATTTAAAAGGTAGATCTTCTGCATATAGCCCTATAGTTAGAGATGTTAACAGAGATGAATGTAATAGTGAAATAATTGTAATGAATGAAAATGAAGGAATATCAATTGCAGAATTTAATTTATCTCAAATTAGAGAATATAGAAGAAGAGAATTTCATGGTGATACATATAGAAAACCATATGCATATAAAGAGCTACTTTCAAATGAAGTACAAGAAATATTTAAAAGAGAAGATTCTAGAAGATGGAAAAATATATGAAATTCTAAATTATCAAAAAACTACTAATTTATTTAAAATAAAAATGGAAGAAGGTATATTTCTTAAGTTTATGGTTGAAAGAATTATAGAAATGTAGTAAAATAAATAGGAATCAAAGTATTCAACAGGCTCATTTAATTAAAGGAGGACAGCATTTATGGAAAGACATTATGACTGTGAAGCATGCCAAAATAAAAATTGCAATATTTGTCCTGCATGTGGAAGAAATCCATCAATGAGGGACACAACAGACAGTTATAGAAATAGTGTGAAAAATGGTTACTATTCTAGTTCTATAATTGAAAAGAGAGACAAAGATGGAAATTTTATAGGGTATGCGTATAACAAACCTGGAGAATAACAGTCAAAGCTAGATTAGTTTCTAATCTAGCTATTTTTTTCCCAATTTAATAATAAATACATATTATCTATATATGTTAAATGATAGTGATAAAGAGATAGAGTGAATAATACTGAAATAATTGTCAACAATTAATAACAAATTCACTGAAAAGGTGTTGACATACGGAAAAAAGCATTGTATAATATATAAGCATGAATTAAGCGATGAAACTAAATGTGGCTACATCTTGCGATTCCGTAAAGGTGGAGGGAACTTTAGTGGAGTATGTCATGGCAAAGACCAGGCGGTAAGTTAAGTTAACTGTGTAAAGCGAAGTAAATCACAGATAACTTGTGCGTTGGAAGACGCATTTATAAATAGCACTTATCCCAGAATCATCATGCATATTTTGGGTTTTTATATAGGTGATATTCAAAACACCAGAGTGCGTTTTAACTTGCCACGGTAATTTTGACAGCTATGCTAGTTGTCACAAACAAAATATAAATTAAAGGAGGGAAAATTACAATGGCAAACACAACAGTAGCAACAAGTGAGAAAATCAGAATAAGACTTAAAGCATATGACCATGTAGTTTTAGATCAGTCTGCTGAAAAAATAGTAGATACTGCTAAGAAAACAGGAGCAAAGGTTTCAGGTCCTATTCCATTACCAACACAAAAAGAAATAGTAACAATTTTACGTTCTCCACACAAATACAAAGATTCAAGAGAACAATTTGAAATGAGAACACATAAAAGAGTTATTGATATTCTTTACCCAACACAAAAAACAGTTGATAGTTTAATGAAATTAGAATTACCAGCTGGTGTTGATATCGAAATCAAATTATAATAATGATTTAAAATTAAATTTCAAAAACTACATATTAATGTAGACAACAAAAAACCAAGCTGATATGCATTAATATAAAAATGAAATCTAAATATCAGCCAATAGTTAGGAGGAAAAAACAATGAATAAAGGAATTATCGGTAAAAAAATCGGTATGACACAAATATTTGATGAAAAAGGAAATGTAATTCCAGTAACAGTTATTGAAACAGCAGGAAATATTGTTTCTCAAATAAAAACTGTTGAAACAGATGGATATAATGCAATTCAATTAGGATATGGAGAAATAAAAGACAAACATATCAATAAACCAGAAGCAGGACATTTTGCAAAAGCTAAAATAGCTAATAAAAAACATTTAAGAGAATTTAGATTAGATGATATATCTTCTTATAAAATAGGAGACGAAGTAAAAGCAGATATTTTTGCTGCTGGAGAAAAAATCGATGTTCAAGGAACATCAAAAGGAAAAGGATTCCAAGGTGTTATAAAAAGACATGGGCAACACAGAGGACCAATGGGACATGGATCTATGTATCATAGAAGACCAGGTTCAATGGGATCAACATCAACACCAGGTAGAGTATTTAAAGGTAAAAAATTACCAGGACATATGGGAAAAGTTACTGTTACAATACAAAACTTAGATGTTGTAAGAGTTGACATGGATAAAAATGTAATATTAGTTAAAGGTAGTGTTCCAGGACCTAAAGGAGCTATCTTAAAAGTAAAATCAGCTGTAAAGGCTAGTAAATAGAAAGGGAAGGAGGAAATTAGATCATGCCAAAAGTAGACGTATATGATATTAAAGGTAAAAAAGTAAGTGATATAGAATTAGCAGATAGCGTATTTGGAATTGAACCAAATGAAAACATAGTACATGCAGTACTTGTTAATTATTTAGCTAATCAAAGACAAGGTACACAAAGTACAAAAACAAGAGCAGAAGTTCGTGGTGGTGGAAAAAAACCATGGAGACAAAAAGGAACTGGTAGAGCAAGACAAGGTTCAATCAGAGCTCCACAATGGATAAAAGGTGGTATTGCTTTAGGACCAAAACCTCGTTCATACAAATATACAGTTAATAAGAAAGAAAAAAGACTTGCTATTAAGTCAGTATTAAGTTCTAAAGTAATAGAAAAAGAATTAACAGTAGTTGATAAATTAGAATTAAAAGAAATTAAAACAAAATCAATGGTAAAAGCTTTAACAGCATTAAAAGTAGAAGGAAAAACATTAATTATTGTTCCAGAGAAAAATACAAATGTTGTAATGTCAGCAAGAAACATTGAAGGAGTTAAAACAATTACAGCTAATAACATTAATGTATTTGATTTATTAAAATATAATAATCTAATTTTACCAGTTGATACTGTTAAAAAATTAGAGGAGGTGTACGCGTAATGTTACCAGAAGAAATTATAATTGCACCAGTTGTTACAGAAAAAAGTAACGACGAATTACAAGAAGGTAAATACACTTTCAAAGTAAATAAAAAAGCAACAAAAGTTGAAATAGCTAAAGCTGTTGAAAAACTTTTCGAAGTAAAAGTATTAAAAGTAAATACAATGAAAGTAAATGGAAAGAAGAAAAGAGTAGGATATCATACAGGTAAAACTTCAGATTGGAAAAAAGCGATTGTTACAATCGATACAAACCCAGAAGAAAAAACTTATCTTGCAAAAGGCGGAAAGCAAACTAAGATATCTAAAAAATATAAAGATTCTATTGATGAATTTATGGGAGCTTAAAAATCAAGTGCTATATGATTTTTTAGCAATAAATATATAAAATATCGGGAAAGAACCCGGAGAATAAATAAAAAGGAGAGAAAAGAAAATGGCAATGAAACATTTTAAACCATACACACCATCAAGAAGAAATATGACAGTTTCAGACTTCTCAGAAGTTACAAAGAAAACTCCTGAAAAATCTTTACTTGCTAAGAAAAGAAAAAATGCAGGTAGAAACTCATATGGTAGAATTACAGTAAGACATCAAGGTGGTGGAAATAGACAAAAATATAGAATAGTAGATTTTAAAAGAGATAAAGACAATATGGAAGCAACTGTAATTGGTATCGAATATGATCCAAATAGAAGTGCTAATATTGCATTAATTCAATATGAAGATGGAGAAAAAGCATATATATTAGCTCCACAAGGATTAAAAGATGGAGATAAAGTAATATCAGGAGAAAGCGTTGATATAAAACCAGGTAACTGTATGCCAATCAACAGTATTCCAGTAGGTACTTTAATTCATAATATAGAATTAAATCCAAAACAAGGTGGAAAATTAGTTAAAGCAGCAGGACAAAGTGCTCAATTAATGGCTAAAGAAGGAAAATATGCTCACGTAAGACTTCCATCAGGAGAAATGAGACTAGTTTTAGCAAAATGTAGAGCTACTATCGGAGTAATTGGAAATAGCGAACATGAAAATGTTAAAATTGGTAAAGCTGGTAGAAAAAGACATATGGGAATCAGACCAACAGTTAGAGGATCTGTTATGAACCCAGTAGATCACCCACATGGTGGTGGTGAAGGTAGAGCACCAGTAGGACACGCAGGACCAATGACACCTTGGGGTAAACCAGCTCTTGGATATAAGACAAGAAATAAAAAGAAATTATCTAATAAATTTATTGTAAAGAGAAGAAACAGTAAATAGGAAGGAGGACATTTTAATATGTCAAGATCAAGCAAGAAGAAACCATTTGTAGAAGAAAAATTATTAAAAAGAGTAGAAGCTATGAATGAAACAGGAAAAAAAGAAGTTTTAAAAACATGGTCAAGAGCTTCAACAATATATCCACAAATGGTTGGTCATACAATTGCTGTACATGATGGAAGAAAACATGTTCCAATCTATATAGCAGAAGAAATGATAGGTCATAAATTAGGTGAATTTGCTCCTACAAGAACATACAAAGGTCATGCAGGAGAAAAGACAACTAAGGTTAATAATTAACAACTAAGAAATTAGTTAAGGAGGGAAAATAAAGTGCAAGAGCAAGAAACAGTAGTAAAAAACGAAGCGAAAGCAACTCTTAAATTTGCAAGAATTTCAAGTAGAAAAGTAAAAATAGTAGCAGATTTAATTAGAGGAAAAGATGTTGATGAAGCTTTAGCAATCGTGAAATTTACACCAAAAGCATCATCAGAAATAATTGAAAAATTATTAAAATCAGCTATAGCAAATGCTGAAAATAATCATGATATGAAACATGAAAATTTATATGTTGCTGAAATCTATGCTAACCAAGGTCCAACTTTAAAGAGAATAAGACCAGCTGCAAAAGGTTCAGCAGTAAGAATTAGAAAAAGAACAAGTCATATAACAATAGTTTTAAAAGAAAAGGAGGCATAATAAAACCATGGGACAAAAAGTACATCCAACAGGTGTAAGAGTTGGGATAATTAAAGATTGGAATTCTAAATGGTATGCAAATTCTAATGATTTTGCAGATTACTTAGTAGAAGACCAAAAAATCCGTAAGTTTTTAAAGAAAAAATTATATCTTGCTGGAATTTCTAAAATAGAGATAGAAAGAACAGCAAAAGCAATAAAAGTAAACTTATATACTGCTAAGCCAGGAATTGTTATTGGAAAAGGTGGAGCAGGAGTAGAAAGCGTAAAAGCTGAGCTTACAAAATTAATAGGAAAAGATGTTAATTTAAACATTGTAGAAGTAAAAAATGTTGATACAGATGCTCAATTAGTAGCAGAAAATATCGCAGGACAATTGGAAAGAAGAATTTCATTCAGAAGAGCTATGAAACAATGTATGCAAAAAACTATGAAATCAGGTGCTTTAGGAATAAAAACTTCAGTATCTGGAAGATTAGGTGGAGCTGACATGGCTAGAACTGAATTTTATAAAGAAGGAAATATACCATTACAAACTTTAAGAGCTGATATTGATTATGGATTTGCAGAAGCAGATACAACATATGGAAAAATCGGTGTAAAAGTTTGGATATATAAAGGAGAAGTTCTTCCAGAAAGACCAGTGGAAGGAGGAGACCAATAATGCCATTAATGCCAAAAAGAACAAAACATAGAAAAATGCAAAAAGGTAGAATGAGAGGAAAAGCAACAAGAGGAAATAAAGTTACAGATGGAGAATATGGAATACAAGCTGTAACAGGTGCTTTAGTTACAGGAAATCAAATTGAAGCAGCCAGAATTGCTATGACTCGTTATATAAAAAGAGGTGGAAAAGTTTGGATTAAAATATTTCCAGACAAACCAATAACTGCAAAACCAATCGGTACTCGTATGGGTAAAGGTAAAGGTGCTCCAGAATATTGGGTAGCAGTAGTAAAACCAGGTAGAGTTATGTTTGAGATATCTGGTGTACCTGAAGAAACTGCAAGAGAAGCCTTAAGACTTGCTATGAACAAACTACCTAACAAAACAAAATTTGTAGCAAGAGAAACAGAAAAGGTAGGTGAAAATGATGAAGATAAATAAAATAAGAGAAATGTCTTCACCAGATTTAGAGAAAGAATTAGGTGAACTAAAAACAGAATTATTTAAATTAAAATTTAGTTTAGCTACCAACGGATTAGATAATCCAATGAAAATAAAAGAAGTAAAAAAAGACATTGCTAAAATAAATACAGTATTAACAGAAAGAAAAATAGCTGAATCTAAAAATGCATAATATAAGAAAACAATTGAAAGGAGAAATCTAAATGGAGGAAAGAAATCTTCGTAAAGTTATGGTTGGAACAGTTCTATCAAATAAGATGGATAAGACAGTTGTAGTAGCTGTTGAAACAAGCGTAAGCCATAAAGTATATGGAAAAACAGTAAAAAGAACATATAAATTAAAAGCTCATGATGAAGAAAATGTTTGCCAAATAGGTGATAAAGTAAAAGTAATGGAAACAAGACCACTTTCTAAAGATAAAAGATGGAGAGTAGTTGAAGTTGTAGAAAAAGCAATCGTTAAATAGGAAAGGAGGAACCATAAATGATCCAACAACAAACAAGATTAAAAGTAGCAGACAATACAGGAGCAAGAGAACTTATGTGTATTAGATGTTTAGGTGGTTCATATAGAAAAACATCTAATATAGGAGATGTAATAGTTGCTTCAGTTAAATCAGCAACACCAGGTGGAGTTGTAAAAAAAGGTGATGTAGTAAAAGCTGTTATTGTAAGATCTAAAAAAGGATTAAGAAGACCAGATGGTTCATATATAAAATTTGATGAAAATGCAGCTGTAATAATTAAAGATGATGGTACACCAAAAGGAACACGTATCTTTGGACCAGTTGCAAGAGAACTAAGAGAAAAGGACTATATGAAAATATTGTCATTAGCACCAGAAGTTCTTTAAGACAAAATATAATAAATATCTTGCATTGCTAAATTTTATCATTAAACCTTTGAGATACACAAAGCATATATCTGATGTCTATGATGAAATTTTCTTAGCAATATATTATTTCTATTTTGTTTTGGTAAATAGAAAATGAAAAAAGGAGGTAAACTCTCAATGAGAATAAAAAAAGGAGACAATGTACAAGTTTTATCAGGAAACGATAAAGGTAAAACAGGAGAAGTTCTAGAAGTTATACCAAAGCTTGACAAAGTCGTTGTTAAAGGCATAAACATTAGAAAAAAACATGTTAAAGCTAGAAAACAAGGAGAGGAAAGCGGAATTATATCAGTAGAATGTAGTATACCAGCTGCAAAAGTAAATGTAGTATGTCCTAAATGTGGAAAAACTACAAAAGTTGGATATAGTGTAGAAAAAGATGAAAAAGTTCGTATTTGTAAAAAATGCGGAGCAAAATTAAAATAAGAAAGGAGGATTAATAAAAAATGGAAAAATTAAGAGAGCAATATGAAAAAGAAGTAATCCCAGCATTAATGAAAAAATTTGAATATAAATCAGTTATGCAAGTTCCAAAACTTGACAAAGTAGTTATTAATATAGGATTAGGTGATTTAAAAGAAAATCCTAAAGCTTTAGAAAATGCAATGAATGATTTAACAATTATTACAGGTCAAAGACCAGTAGTAACAAAAGCTAAAAAATCAATTGCAGCATTTAAATTAAGAGAAGGTGCAAACATTGGATGTAAAGTAACATTAAGATCAGACAAAATGTATGATTTTGTTTACAAATTATTCAATGTAGCATTACCAAGAGTAAGAGATTTTAGAGGAGTTTCAAAAGATTCTTTTGATGGAAGAGGAAATTATTCTATGGGAATAAAAGAACAATTAATATTCCCTGAAATTGAATATGATAAAGTAGATAAATTAAGAGGTATGGACATCATATTTGTAACAACAGCTGAAAAAGATGAAGAAGCTAGAGAATTATTAAAACTTTTAGGAATGCCTTTTAAAAATTAATTAGTCAAAGGAAAGGAGTAAAACTATGGCTAAAAAGTCAATGAAAATAAAACAAGCTAGACCACAAAAATATAAAACAAGAGAATACAACAGATGTAAATTATGTGGTAGACCACATGCTTATATAAGAAAATATGGAATATGCCGTGTATGTTTTAGAGAATTAGCTCATAAGGGAGAAATTCCAGGAGTTAAAAAAGCTAGCTGGTAATAAAATCGATAAAAACATAGATAGAAAAAAAGAAAAGGAGGTAAGTAATTAATGAACATTACAGATCCAATAGCAGATATGTTAACAAGAATTAGAAATGCAAATAGTTCAAAACATAAAACAGTTGATATTCCAGCTTCTAATATGAAATTAGGAATTGCTGAAATATTATTTAAAGAAGGATATATAAAATCTTTTGAAGAAATAAAAGATGATGCACAAGGAATCATAAGAATTACTTTAAAATATGATGAAAAAGGAACAAGAGTAATTGATGGTTTAAAAAGAATTAGTAAACCAGGATTAAGAGTATATGCATCTAAAGAAGAATTACCAAAAGTATTAAATGGATTAGGAATTGCTATTATTTCTACTTCAAAAGGATTAAAAACAGATAAAGAAGCAAGAGAGTTAGGAATTGGCGGAGAAGTATTAGCATATGTTTGGTAATTAAAGTAGTTGTTAAAAAGCAAGTTACGGAAAATTATGCAACTAAATAAACAGCAAAGTTGCAATCATAAAAGAAGGAGGGAAAACTAACATGTCAAGAATAGGAAATAAACCTATTACAGTACCAGAAGGTGTTGAAGTTAAAATAGATGGAAAACATATTACTGTAAAAGGACCAAAAGGTACATTAGAAAGAGAAATACATAGAAATATTTCTTTAGAAATGGATGGAAATATAATTAAAGTTACAAGAAAAAATGATGAGGCAGAAAATAGAAGTTTACATGGTTTAACAAGAACTTTAATTAATAACATGATAACAGGTGTAACTCATGAATATAGTAAAGAATTACAAATTAATGGAGTTGGATACAGAGTTGCAAAACAAGGAAATAATTTAAATTTAACATTAGGATATTCACATCCAGTAATTTTTGAAGCACCTGCTGGAATTACTTTTGATGTTCCAAACCCTAATACAATTATAGTAAAAGGAATTGATAAAGAATTAGTAGGTCAAACAGCAGCAGTTATAAGAACAAAAAGACCACCAGAAGTATATAGAGGTAAAGGTATTAAATATGCTGATGAAGTTATTAGACGTAAAGAAGGTAAAACTGGTAAATAGATAAATAATTGATATTATTTAAATTTATAAACTATAATCTAAATTGAAATCAGAAACTTTATAAATTGAATTCTAAAAATTTAATTTATAGAAAGGAGTAAAAAATGGTTAAAAAGACAGATAGAAAAATGGAAAGAAGAAGAAGACACATTAGAGTTAGAAGAAAAGTATCTGGAACAGCTGAAAGACCAAGATTATGTGTATATAGAAGTAATGCAAATATATATGCACAAATCATTGATGATGTTGCAGGAAATACTTTAGTGCAAGCTTCAACATTAGATAAAGAAATAAAAATAAAACATGCCAATAAAGAAGCTGCTAAAGAATTAGGAACATTAATAGCAAAAAGAGCAGCAGATAAAAAGATAAAAACAGTAGTTTTTGATCGTGGTGGATATATTTATCATGGTGTTGTAAAAGAATTAGCAGAAGCTGCAAGAGAAGGCGGTTTAGAATTCTAATGACAACATAAGTTATTACTTGAAATATGGATTACATAAATAGATACAAATTAAAAGTAAGGAGGAAAAACTAAAACCTATGGAAGAAAAAAATGAATTAAAAGAAAAAGTTGTTGCTATCAATAGAGTTGCTAAAGTTGTTAAAGGTGGTAGAACTTTTAGATTTAGTGCAGTTGTAGTTGTTGGTGACGAAAATGGTCATGTTGGTGTTGGAAATGGTAAAGCAGCTGAAGTTCCAGATGCTATAAAAAAGGCAATACAAGAAGCTAAAAAGAATTTAGTAGAAGTTCCAATTGTTGAAACTACAGTACCACATGAATATGTTGGAACTTTTGGTAGTGCAAAAGTAATGTTAAAACCAGCAGTAATAGGTACTGGAGTTATCGCAGGAGGAAGCGTTAGACCAGTATTAGAATTAGCAGGATATAAAAACATCAGAACAAAGGTAATTGGAACAAACAATCCAAGAAACGTTGTTTATGCTACAATTGAAGGATTAAAATCAATGCAAACAATTGAATCAGTAGCTAAAAAAAGAGGTAAAAAAGTAGAAGAAATTTTATAATTTGAAAAGGGGACTTATAACCCGGTTATTAATTGAAGGAGGTGCAAGGCATAAATGAAACTAGACGAATTAAAACCAGCTGCAAAAAAAGTAAAAAGAAATAGAGTAGGTCGTGGTATGGCTTCTGGAAACGGAAAAACTTCAGGAAGAGGTCATAAAGGACAAAAAGCAAGAAGTGGTGGAGGAGTTAGAAGAGGATTCGAAGGTGGTCAAACACCATTATATAGAAGATTACCAAAAAGAGGATTCACTAATATTCATGCCAACACATATACAGAAGTAACATTTAAAATGTTAAATAAAGTAAAAAATACAGATGTTACAGCTGAAAGCTTATTAGAAGAAGGAATTATTGGAAAAATCAATGATGGAATTGTAATATTAGCAACAGGTAAATTAGAGAAAAAATTAAACATTAAAGCTAAAAGATTCACAGCAAAAGCAAAAGAACAAATTGAAGCTTTAGGTGGAAAGGCTGAGGTGATTTAATTGTTTAAAACAATAAAAAATGCATTAAAAACACCTGATGTTAGAAAAAGATTATTATATACATTATTGTTAATAGTGGTATTTAGATTAGGATGTTATATCACTGTTCCAGGAGTTAACAGTGTAGCACTAAATGAAGCTATGCAAAATACAACAGGAATAGCAGGACTAATTGATATGATTTCAGGAGGAGCGTTTTCTAGATTTTCTCTTTTTGCAATGTCAATCAGTCCATATATAACAGCTTCTATTGTCATTCAATTATTAGGAATGATTATTCCATCTTTAGAAAAATTAACTAAAGAAGGTGGAGAAGAAGGTAGAAAGAAAATAAATAGATATACAAAGATGTTAACAATAGTATTAGCTTTAGTTGAAGGAATTGGTATTTATTTATCATATAAATCAGCTGGAATATTTGTAGACAATAGCTTTTTAACAGGATTATTAGTTGTAACAGGATTAGTTGCAGGAACATCAATGTTAATGTGGTTAGGAGAACAAATAACAGCAAAAGGAATTGGAAATGGAATATCATTGTTAATTTTTATTGGTATTATATCTAGATTACCAAGTGGAATAACAACTTTATGGAATTTAATTATGACTGATTCTGGATTTAGTACAATCGGATTATTAACAGCAATAGCAATTGTTGTTGGAGCAATTCTATTAGTAGCAGGAGTTGTGTTTGTACAACAAGCTGAAAGAAGAGTTCCAGTACAATATTCTAAAAAAGTAGTAGGAAGAAAAATGGTTGGAGCACAAAGTACACATATTCCGCTAAAACTTGCTATGGCAGGTGTTATGCCAGTAATTTTTGCTTCATCTTTCATGACATTCCCAGCTATGATAATTCAAATTTTTGTACAAGATATAGCAAATCAAACAGGATTTTTAGCAGGACTATATAAATTTTCAATTGCTACATCAACATCAAATGTGGAAATTGGATATTCAATAGCTAATGCATTAGTTTATTTACTATTAATTATAGGATTTACATTTTTCTATACTTATGCTACATTTAATCCAGCAGAAGTATCAAATAATATTAAGAAAAATGGTGGATTCATTCCTGGAATAAGAGCAGGAAAACCAACAACAGAATATTTATCATCAATAATATCAAAACTTACATGGTTTGGTGGATTTTTCTTAGCATTAATAGCTATTTTACCAATGTTATTAAGATTTACAAATCTAAATATAGCATTTGGTGGTACATCAATATTAATTGTTGTAGGTGTTGCATTAGAAACTGTTCAACAATTAGAATCACAATTGGCAATGAGACATTATAAAGGATTTTTAGAATAATATAAAAACAAAAAGAGGAAAGGCAAGAAAGTAAATTTGCCTTTCCAAATTGCTTTTTATATATTTAGTAATTTTTATCATGTTTATTAAATAAAAGTAAATATGATAAAGATTATTGCAAAATTATAAAAATAATCTTAAAATAAATAAAGAGGAAGTGTTTTATATGATAATTATAATGTTAGGTGCACAAGGGACAGGAAAAGGAACTGTTGCAGGTTTAATAAGTGAAAAAACAAAATGGCCACAAATTTCAACAGGAGATATTTTTAGAAAGAATATAAGTGAAAAAACAGAGTTAGGGATAGAAGCAGATAAATATATATCACAGGGAAATTTAGTACCAGATGAAATAACAGTTCCTATGGTAGCAAATAGATTAAAACAAGAAGATGCTAAAGATGGAGCGATTTTAGATGGATTTCCGAGAACAATAGAACAAGCAGAAAAATTAGATGAAATTTTAAGTGGGTTAGGAAAAAAAGTTGATTTAGTAATCAATTTAGTAACACCAAAAGAAGAGATAATAGATAGAATGTTAACTAGAAGAGTTTGTACAAATCAAGAATGTAAAGCTACTTATAATACAAAATTACATCCACCAAAAGTAGAAGGAATATGTGATAAATGTGGATCACCTTTAAAACAAAGAGATGATGATTCTAATCCAGAAGCAATTAAAAGAAGATTAGAAATATATGAAGAAAAAACAGCTCCATTAGTTGAATATTATCAAGAAAAAGGCGTACTAAAGACAGAAACTGTAAGTATTTCAATTAATAGAATGGGAAAAGATGTAGCAGAAGAAGTTGTTGAATCATTTAAAAATAAGTAACAGAAAAGGGAGACGATAAAATTGGTAACAATCAAATCAAAAAAAGAAGTTGAATGTATGAAAGAAGCATGCAAGGTAGTTGCTATATTATATGATAAATTAGAAAAAGAAATAAAAGTAGGAATGTCAACATGGGAAGTTGACCAAATAGCTGAAAAAATAATAAGAAGTTTAGGTGCTATTCCAGCAGAAAAAGGATATGATGTTGGAATAAGAGGAATTCCACCATATCCAGCTTCTATATGTATTTCTATAAATGATGAAGTTATTCATGGTGTTCCATCAAAACATAAAATTATAAAAGATGGTGATATTGTAAGTGTTGATACAGTAGCATTAAAAAAAGGATTTAATGGAGATGCAGCAAGAACTTTTATGATAGGAAATGTATCAAAAGAAGCCAAAAGATTGGTAGATGTAACAAAGCAGGCATTTTTTGAAGGAATAAAATATGCTAAACCAGGATATAGAATTGGAGATGTTTGCCATGCAATAGGAGAATATGTACATTCACAAGGATATTCAGTTGTAAGAGAATTTCAAGGACATGGAATTGGTAGAGAAATGCATGAAGATCCAGGTATTCCTAACTATGGAAAAGCAGGAAAAGGAATTAGATTAGAACCAGGAATGACATTAGCAATAGAACCAATGGTAATTCAAGGAAAACCTAATATTTTAGAATTGGATGATGGATGGACAATTATAACAGAAGATGGAAGTTTAGCAGCTCATTATGAAAATACAATATTAATTACAGAAAAAGAGCCAGAAATATTGACAATACTTTAAGGATGATGTATAATATAATAGTTATTATGCACAATAGCCAAATTGTGTGGCAAAATATAGAAAACTCTTTAATAGGAGGGGAATGAATTGGCAAAAGAAGATGTTATAGAGGTAGAAGGAACAGTAGTGGAAGCACTACCAAATACTAATTTTAAAGTAGAACTTGAAAATGGACATCAAATATTAGCTCATATATCAGGTAAATTAAGAATGAACTATATAAAAATATTACCTGGAGATAAAGTAAAAGTAGAACTTTCACCTTATGATTTGACAAGAGGTAGAATTACATGGAGAGCTAAATAAAAAGATTTAACTAATAAAAAATTAACCCAAATATATTATTAAAAAGCAAGCCAAGGAGGTGCAAATAAATGAAAGTAAGACCATCAGTAAAACCAATGTGTGACAAATGCAAAGTAATAAAAAGAAAAGGTGTAATTAGAGTTATTTGTGAAAACCCTAAACACAAACAAAGACAAGGTTAATCCTTATATTCGTTAATAACACAAATGAGGTAGCGGCTGTGACTCCTTATTTTAGGAGGTACATATCGAATTTGTGTTTATATATATGTCTTAGAGAACTTAAAGAGGCTAGAGTAAACGCTAGTGCATTTCACCTTTGAGTATTTTTAGGACAAACAAAACAAAAAATTTGGAGGTGCAAAAAAATATGGCTCGTATAGCAGGAGTAGATTTACCTAAAGAAAAAAGAGTAGAAATAGGACTTACATATATTTATGGAATAGGAGTAGCAAGTTCTAGAAAAATTCTTGAAAAAGCTGGTATAAATCCAGATACTAGAATTAAAGATTTAACAGATGACCAAGTAAATGATATTAGAAAAGTTATTGATGAATCTTATACAGTTGAAGGAGACTTAAGAAGAGAAGTAGCATTAAACATAAAGAGACTTACAGAAATAGGATGCTACAGAGGATTAAGACATAGAAAAGGATTACCAGTAAGAGGTCAAAGAACAAAAACTAATGCTAGAACTAGAAAAGGTCCTAGAAAATTAGTTAGTAAAAGCAAAAAATAATAAAAATTAATCATAAATATTAATTGATTAATCTTAAATAAAGAGTATAAAATCTTTGTAGAGGAGGAAAAAGCAAAATGGCTAAAAATGTAACAACAAAAAAAGTAGCTAGAAGAAATAGAAAAAACATTGAAAAAGGTGCAGCACATATTCACTCTAGTTTTAACAATACAATAGTTACAATTACAGATACACAAGGAAATGCAATATCATGGGGAAGTGCTGGAGAATTAGGATATAAAGGTTCTAGAAAAAGCACACCATTTGCAGCAGGTCAAGTTGCAGAAACAGCTGCTAAAGCTGCTATGGAACATGGATTAAAATCTGTTGAAGTATTTGTTAAAGGACCAGGTTCAGGAAGAGAAGCAGCAATTAGAGCACTTCAAACAGCTGGTTTAGAAATAAGTGCTATCAAAGATGTAACACCAATACCACATAATGGTTGTAGACCACCAAAAAGAAGAAGAGTATAATTTGAAATGAATGATAAAGCAAAATTAAAAGGGAAATTATTAATTAGAAAATGAGTAGATTAAATAGACTAAATTAAGATATCCCTTGTCATTAGTAGAAAGGAGTATAAAGATGGCAAGATATAAAGATGAACAATGTCGTAGATGCCGTAGAGAAGGACAAAAATTGTTCTTAAAAGGTGAAAGATGTTATTCTGATAAATGTAGTATTTCAAGAAGAAATTATGCACCAGGACAACATGGACAAAAAAGAGCAAAACTTTCTGAATACGGAACTCAATTAAGAGAAAAACAAAAAACAAAAGCATATTATGGAGTGGGAGAAAAACAATTTAGAAAATACTTTGAAATGGCTTCTAATAAAAAAGGTGTAACAGGTGAAAACTTATTACAAATTTTAGAAAGCAGATTAGATAATGTAGTATATAGATTAGGATTTGGAACATCTAGAGCTCAAGCAAGACAATTTGTAAACCATGCACAATTTGAAGTAAATGGTAAAAGAGTAGATATTCCATCATACTTAGTAAAACCAGGAGATATTATCACTGTTAGAGAAAGTAAAAAAGATAACAGTACTATTAAAGTAAATGTGGAAGAATCTGCTAAAAGACCAATTCCAGCATGGCTTGAAAAAGATAGTGAAAAATTAAGTGGTAAAGTAATTAGATTAGCATCTAGAGAAGATGTTGATATTCCAATTGAAGAGCATTTAATAGTAGAGCTTTACTCAAAATAATAGTTAAAAATAATATGAAAGGTTTAGTCAAAACCTTACAATTTTACTTAAGGAACCTATATAGTTTAAAGAGTTTGAGATATATTCTCGAATATTAGGAGGTAAAAATGATTGAATTTGAAAAGCCAAATATTGAATGTCTAGAGGTTGATGATGAAAACAACTACGCAAAATTTGTATGTGAACCATTAGAAAGAGGATATGGAGTAACAATAGGAAATTCACTAAGAAGAATTTTGCTTTCATCACTTCCAGGTTGTAGTATTACAAGTGTAAAAATAGATGGAGTATTACATGAATTTTCAGGTATACCAAATGTTGTAGAAGATGTACCAGAAATAATTGTTAACTTGAAAAATGTAAGATTAAAATTTGAAGAAAATGAAGAAAAGATTTTAAGAATTGATTTCAAAGGAGAAGGCGAAGTTACAGCAGCTGACATAATAACAGATGGAACAGTTGAAATATTAAATCCAGAATTACATATAGCTACAGTTTCTGAAGGTGGAAATCTAAAAATAGAAATGACAGCTGATAGAGGTAGAGGATATAACTCATCTGAAAAAAATAAAAAACCAAACCAAGATATATCAGTTCTTCCAATTGATTCTATTTATACACCTGTAAAAAAAGTAAATTATCAAGTTGAAAACACAAGAGTTGGACAAATGGTTGATTATGATAAATTGATAATTGAAGTATGGACAGATGGAAGCTTAAAGGCACATGAAGCATTAAGTTTGGCAGCAAAAGTAATGACAGGACATTTAGAATTATTTATAGATTTATCAGAAGCTACAAAAAATACACAAGTTATGATAGAAAAAGAAGAATCTAAAAAAGAAAAAGTTTTAGAAATGTCAATTGAGGAATTGGAACTATCTGTAAGATCATTTAACTGTTTAAAAAGAGCAGGTATTGCTACAGTTGAAGATTTAACAAATAAATCAGAAACAGATATGATGAAAGTAAGAAATTTAGGTAAAAAATCATTTGATGAAGTAACAGCAAAATTACATTCATTAGGATTAGATTTTGCCAAGGAAGAAGAGTAAAAATAGTTAAAGGAAGGTGAAATAAATTGGCTACTAATAGAAAATTAGGAAGAACAACAGACATAAGAATGGCAATGTTAAAAACTTTAACAACAGATCTTATTATGCATGGAAAAGTTGAAACAACATTAGCTAGAGCTAAAGAAGTAAAATCAATAGCTGATAGCATAATAGCACTTGCTATTAAAGAAAAAGATAACTTTGAAATGGTAGATGTTAAAGTTGTAAAAGCTAAATTAGATTCAAAAGGTAATAAAGAAACTGAATTAGTAAAAAGCAAAAATGGTAAAGAATATCTAAAAGTAGTAAAAGAAGAAACTACAGAAAAAAGACAAAAAGACATGCCAACAAGATTAAATGCTAGAAGAAAAATGATGAGAAAATTAAATAAAGTTAAAGATAGTGAAGGTAATAATGTAGATTTACCATCAAAATTATTTAATGAAATAGCTCCAAAATATGCTGATAAAAACGTAGGAGGATATACACGTATTATTAAAGCAGGTCCTAGAAGAGGAGACGGAGCAGAAGTTGCAATATTACAACTTATATAATTAAAATGAATATAAATAAAGATAAATAGGGGATTTTTAACTAAATTCTCTATTTTTATTTAAATATGTTTTATAAAATCTAAATTAAGTTTCAGTATTTTTTGTATACAGATGAGGAGAAAATATGGAATATAAAATACAATACTCAAAAATAAAAAATATTTATATACAGATAAAAGAAGGCAAAGTAATAGTAAAGGCACCAAAAAGAGTAACAAGGGAAGAGATAGAAAAAATCTTAAAAAATAAAGAAAAATGGATAAATAAAAGTTTAGATAAAGATAGAAAAAAAGAACAAAAAGAAAATTTATATACAAAAGATGAATTTATTAAAATAGTTGAAAGTACTACAAAGGAACTAATAGAACTTACCAATTTAAAGCCAAATAATATCAGAATAAGAGATATAAGTTATGCATGGGGGTCATGTTCAACAAATAAAAATATAACAATAAGTTTAAAATTAATAAAATATAGTAAAGAAGCAATAAAATATGTTATTTTGCATGAACTTTGTCATCTAAAATATATGAATCACTCAAAAAATTTTTGGAATTTAGTTGAAAAATATATGCCTGATTATAAAGAAATAAAAAAGAGTTTAAATAATATGTAACGATAGAAAAAAATATTACATATAATAAACCATAGGAGGCTAAAAAAATGGAATTTATATTAAATACCATATTTTGGACACTAGCCCTTTATGGTTTATTTGAAATTATAAAAAATATAATATATATAAGTACATATACTAAATTTAAATCTGATGGAATATATTTAATAATAGCGGTAAAAAATCAAGAAGAGAAAATAGAAGGATTTTTAAGGTCAGTTATATTTAAAATATTATACGGAAAAGATGAATATTTAAAAAATATAATAGTTGCTGACTTGAAATCAACAGACAAGACAAAAGAAATTGTAAAAAAATTAGCGGAAGAATACCAAACAATAAAACCACTTTCTTGGAAAGAATGTAAAGATATAATGGATAATATTGATGACACATAGTTACAGTTCAGTAAGAAATGATTATGGTGTCCAAGCTTTGGTTCCCACTATAACACTTGAATTTTATTTAATGTCTTTTCATTTCATTCAAAAAGAA
>OJMH01000159.1_pt1 | contig 101515 bp, 113 predicted proteins | sample 1597111 | NCBI WGS metagenome assembly OJMH01 (sample SAMEA2452115, study PRJEB22498) | human gut metagenome | reverse complement strand
TCTTCTGCAAGGCGTTCCAGCTAAAATACAAGCGGCTCACAGACGAGGAAAGAACAACCCTGAAAAGGCTGTTCAAAAGATCCCCGCTGATTAAAAATTCCGGGATCAACTTCCGGCGCAGACCGTGGAAATAAAAATTGCCGTTGTGGGAATTATGTTCCTGCAACGGCAATTTTCATGCACTACACTTTTTTATTTTGACTTTTATATTCCTTTCCCCATTGCAGAAATGCTTTCACCTTATCACGGCTGGTTTTCAAATAAGAAATATAGTAAAGCACTTTCAATTCTGGGTCGTCCATGGGAATCACGGAGCGGTGGGTTCCATCGTTGCGTAAATCCATCGAAAGCGTGGAAATGGTGGCAAGGAAATTGGTGGTGCGGATCAGATGTTGGGTAACATTGTAATTGTTCTTTACCAGCGTAAGCGGCAGATGATCCTCCGTAATGACCTTCTCCAACTGCGTCAGAAAGTACCCCCCGATTTGAGGATAAAGAAGGGGCTGCGCCGGTATCTCCCGGATCGAAATGCTGGTACGCTCAATCAGATTGCTGCTCTCCGGGACGGAGAGATAAACCTGATCGTGAAGAAACGGAACACTTTGGATGCGTGTGTCTTGTATTTTCTTTGGCGTGACAATCAGATCATAGACCCGCTCAGACAGGAGTTTGCTCGTCTCGTCTCCCTCATAGAGATCATCTTTTAGCTGAACCTCCGGGTATGCCACGGAAAACCGGGGGACGGAAAACCACTGGACACCTGGATCACAAAAGGCAATCGAGAGAATTTGGTTCCGGCGGGCAGAACAGAGAATATCCGTCTTCATCTGCTCCACATTCCGTAAAATGGCATTTGTGTGAATCAGGGCAATCTCCCCGGTTTTGTTCAGATAAATTCGATTGGGGCTTCGATCAAACAGCTCTGCGCCTAATTCATCTTCCAGCTTTTTGAGCATGGCGCTCATAGCAGGCTGGGTAATATGGAGCTGCTGTGCGGCTTTTGTCAGTGAGCCGCTCTCTGCAATGATTTTAAAATATTCCAGTGTTGTAATGTCCATGTGTACTCCTTTAGCATAATCAAATGATTATGCAGCATAAAAACCATATAGTGTTCATGAAAAAAAAACAGTGCTATACTCTGAATTATAAAGGGAAGGCCATAGGCTAAAACCATTATAGCATAATGAAATACTTTGCGTAAACAATGCAATTCAGAACAGGAGGAAATCACGATGGAAACTGTAACTTTATCAAATGGTGTCAAAATGCCTATGGAGGGCTTCGGCGTTTTTCAGATGCCGGAAGCTGCTGTCTGTGAGCAGGCTGTGAGCGACGCCCTTTCTGTGGGCTACCGCTTGATCGATACCGCTGCCGCCTATTTCAACGAGGAAGCGGTGGGGGCTGCGATTCGGAAAAGCGGTATCCCCCGCGAAGAGCTGTTCATCACCACCAAGCTGTGGATTCAGGACGCCGGGTATGAAAATGCGAAGAAAGCATTTGAAACCTCCATGCAGAAGCTGGGGTTGGACTATCTCGACCTGTATTTGATCCACCAGCCCATGAGCGACTACTACGGCTCATGGCGTGCCTTGGAAGAACTGTACGAAGCCGGAAAAATCCGGGCTATCGGCGTATGCAACTTTTATCCCGAACGGCTGACCGACCTGTGCCTGAACGCCCGGATTGCGCCGATGGTCAATCAGGTGGAGCTGCACCCCTTCTTTGCTCAGACCGGAGCCGTTGAAAATATGCAGTCCCTGAATGTCCAGCCGGAAGCATGGGGGCCGATGGCAGAGGGGAAACATGGCATTTTCACCCATCCGGTTTTGACCGAGATCGGTCAGAAGTATGGCAAGACCGCCGCTCAGGTAGCCTTGCGCTGGAATACGCAGCGGGGTGTGGTCATCATTCCCAAAACAACCCACAGAGAGCGGATGGAAGAAAATCTCAGCATCTGGGATTTCACGCTCAGTGAAGAGGAGATGAACGCCATTACCGTTCTTGATCTCGGCCACAGCGAGATCATTGACCACAGCACCGCCGAAACAGCCAAATTCCTGAACGGCTGGAAGATTCATGATTAAGTAAGCCCTTCGTAATAGAGGATGGAAGCAGTAAAAGCCGTTGCGGGATTTTGACTCCTGCAACGGCTTTTTATAAAGCGATAATTTTAACTCTATCATCAACGCAAACAGGAGCGCTGTTATCCCTAAAAAATCACTCATCTTTTTCAAGTAAAATCACATCTGCAATATCGCACTCCAACGCTCCGCAAATACGAAGCAGAGTTTCCATACTAATATGCTTTCCCTTACCCATATTGGCAATCATATTTGTAGTCAGACCAGCGGCAAGCCGCAAGTCCTCTTTTCTCATACCACGCTCTTTTAAGGCGTTCCATAGCGGCTGATAGCTAATGTGCATAGGCGTCCCGCCCCTCTTTCCATCATCAAGATAAAGCGAAATGCTGAAGCCTCGACCCACTATTTAGCGAGCAGAGGCTTCAGCATTTTCCCTTATTCATCATGAATGGCATACATGATCTTTTGAAACACTCTGTCAGTAATCTGCATTACGCGGCTTGAAGAAATATGAAACTCATCCCCTATGGATTTATATGTCCTGCCACTCCTAATCCCGTCTAAAACCAACCTTTTGCGTCCTTCTATTTCGCTAATCCGTTTTTCAATCTGGGAGACCGTATTACGATCAACTACCGAGATGACAGTGACATTGGGATTGCGCAATCCGTGTCGAACATATGACGTTGACCTGTTAGGTATCCCTTCATAGTAATAGGCAAGTAAATAATCGCACTGATCAATTATCCATCTATTTACTTGATTCGAGCGTGCAAGAAAATGTTTTGATCCATATTTCATCCTACTATTCAAATCCGGAGCGTATTGGATACGAACATCCCCGTCCACCTCAAACTTATCATACTGAAGCTGCTCTGCCGCTTCCCTGGTAAGCCCATTATCGGCTAATGGGTCAACAACATCAACTATTTTGATTTCAGTATGAGCATGTGCCTTTAACTCGATTATTTGATCTAAGAACCATTGGCTCGTTGGTAGATGACAGCCATGAAACCAGAACTCAATTTCATCTTCACGCTGAAATAACGCAGCAAGTTCATCACGAAGGAGAGCTGCCGATGCCGGCACTATTGAATGCCACATGCTCACAAATGTAACCTTTACCAATTGGTTTCCTCCTCCACTCTATGAAGCACCTTCAAAATAACAAACGACACAAAACGATAATAGGCACATATTTCATCGTACTTCTATGTCTGTAGATTTTAGGGCACTTGCTCTCTGATTCCATGTGTTCTTTTCCCATATATAATCTCTCTATATGCGTCTATTAAACCGTAGTAGAGGAGATTATCACGGACACGCGCTTCTGGGTGTGCATAGGAGATCACAAGCCTGCCGGCTGGCTCTCTCACATACCATATTCCACGGCTGGTCATTTCCCACTGAGGGTCTTCAAATTCTGTAATGAAGTCAAAGTAGCTATCAGCAGTACCACAGCAAATGAGAACCTGCGGTTCGTATATCTCAAGCTGTTTTCTGAGCTGATCCCGGTAGCGTTCTCCAGCTCGATACACGAGGCCATTGTCTGCTTCCGATTTTCCACTGCGTTTCTTCACATTAACTACACAGATCGATTGCAGATAATCCTGGCGAAACACATTGTCGATGTCTTGCAGGTCAGACCAGGGAATGTCACGCCCGGAATGATAGATCCCGTATACCCATCTGGAGATATTATTCCAAGTCTGAGCCCGTCCGCCCTTCCGCACGAAGTCACACAGATCCCAGTCTGCTCCGCCGTTCACTTCTTTCAAGAGAAAGCAAATTCGCACCGGCGCTTTGAGGTACTGCAGTTCATCAATTACGCCATCTGTTACCAAGCCCGGCTCTTTTTTCTTCCATTCAGAAAACAAGGCGTTTTGTTTCTCAGTCATGTTCATTAGCCATGCCCCTCCTAAATAGGCACTATGTTACAATAAACCTATCATAAAAGGGGCAACCATTCAAGATGCTTTGCATCCTTGCACTCTTGCACCCTTGCCTCAAAATATTAGATGTGGCAACAAAAAGAAAGAACGCTAAGAGGGCAAAACCTGCCCCCTTAGCGTTCTTTCTTACTTACTTCACCGCTTTGGATGCTTCTTCTCTAAAGAGATTCAGGACCTCAAACCCGCTCTCCACAAGGTGTTCAGTGAGCACACAAAGGCAGGCGAGATACTGGTCATCCTCCAGTGCAAAGACCGATTCACTCTCTCCAAGTAATTCACGCACGCAGTTGTGCAGCATTGTATGTACGGACCACAGCTGCTCCGTTTCATGCCCGTTTTTTGAAGTAGAAGGAACATTCTCATCTTCCGGATCCTTCATCTTATTGGGCAGGAAGGGCGCATAGAGAGTGCTCGTTCCGTTACATTGATATTTCCCGCCGATATAGTGCTCTCGCCATATATCGCCTCTGTCTTCGCCTTCTCCATACAGGACAAAATGAATCTCTGGGAATACCCTGGACACCTCGATCATGTGCTTACGGGAATCATACCAGGTATCATCCGCATCCATCCATTCACCAACGCCATTGTCTACCCCATTGGATTCTACATAGTCGTTGAAGGTCCGTAACACTTTGTCGATCTTCTCATAGACTTCCTCTGTGACAGGAGAAGCCACAATGATATAGTCAGTGTGATAGCCCATATCAGTCATCCTCCAGATCGCTCTCCAGTACACAGAGAGGCTCAATATCCAAATCAAAATTTCCGTCTCTGGGATCTGAGTACCCGTAAAAATCCAGCACTCGCTGTTGAGCCGCCTGGTTCAGATCCGAAAAAAATATCTCCAGGTACATTGTCACTTCCTCCATTGCGGTGGCCGCTCACCTTCATGATGAGCGGCCACGATTTTCCTATAGCCTTCCAAAAATACTGTCCGTGATCCTTCTTCGTTCAATGAAAGCGAACAGAAGGTCATCAATTCCTTTATAGTTTGCGCTCCATCGTTTCGGGATCATTTCGAAGCCCGCCTCACTGCCGACTTGTATCACACGCTCACGCGCCTTTCGAACATTCTCATTCACATTGAGATCCATATCAAAGGCCACCTTGATCGTGCTGATTCCAAAAGCCTTCAGTTCACTTAGGGCACGGATATACTGGTTGATATTACCCACACCAGTCAGGCCCACAAAAGCGCACGGATGGCCCAGAGCGACGGAAAAGTATCGCGCAATATCTGCCTTCATGACACCTTCTGTGAGATAGACGGCATCCACATCATCTTCTACACCGATAAAATGCGGACAGCATGAGGCCACAGCTCCGTAGTACTTATCCACGCTTGTCAGGGTATTGAATTTGGACCTCTTGTCGTGATCCAACCTGATCTGGATGGCCTCGATCTGTCCCATGCAATTCCGATCCGGAATCATGATCCCAGTTGCCCGAATGTCCAGCTTCCACTTTCCAGACTCCTCATCTATGAAGAATCCCGGAACCCCTCGGAGATCACATCCGCGCTCCAGCAGCTCAGCAACTATCTTGGGGGCACGGACGGCAGGCGTCGTTTTGTATCCGAGCCTGACGATTTCATCACCGGAGAGTCCCCGCCCAAGCAGGGACTCCCGGTGCGCAGTGCCCAGGGATAAGAGGGAAAGGAAGTTGCTGTAGGTGTTATCGCGCACTTCCACAGAGGCCAGTTCCAGTGCTGGTTTCGACGGTTTTACTCTGGTCTTTGCTCTTTGGACTTTGCGCTCAGGGACCCGCTCTCCAGTCCGAAAGATCCGGCACAGCTCCTCGTAGGCAGTGCAAAGAGCAACGCCGTTGGCCTCCGCATAGAGATGAAGGATGCCTCCGCCTTTGCCACACCGATTGCATCGGAAGACATTCTTCCCCAGGTTGATATTGAGGTGTGCCTTACGATCATCGCAAAATGGACACCGGCAATGCAGCTGAGTACCCGTATTTCGTATGATTGGAATGCCGAGCAGCTCTACCACATCTTCGATGTTGCATGGCAACACGCCGTAATCACCCATTTGCATCACTCCCATCAAAGGAACAACTTTAGCTGGCACGCTGCGCTGCGGCGTTCACCAGCAGAATGGCGCCGGCTTTCAGCGCCAGATTGCGCCCATTGTATTTGGCGACATACCAATCCAAGTCACTGGGTTTCCGCAGGGCAACCTCGCCGAGGGTTTTTCCCGTGTTGTAGCCACAGTCCACCACAACGTTCTTCGCTTCTTCGATGGTCATGCTGTTCAGGTAATCTTCCAGTGTCATGGGGCCTTTGGGGGCCTGCTCGGGGCTGACCAGCTCAGGCGCCGGAGCTGCACCATGCGGCTGCCCCATAGGAGCCTGCTGGACAGGTGCCGGGTTCGTAATACGCGCTCCGGTCACAGCCGCCGGCACATCTTCCTCCGCATCCATCATGTCGATCGGTGCATCGGCGATGACATCCGACAGCATGTCCGTATTCCCGCAGAACTGGGTGCCGTAGCCCGCAGCGGCCAACACACGGCCCATCGCGGCGGTTTCGGCAATCTCCAGGTACCGATCTCCATATTTCTCTTCCGTGCGGAACCTCTGCGCGGAGGCCTGCGCCAGGAACTGATCGGCAGGATCAGACTTGTCCGCGTACAGCTTGCAGGTGACAACGGCCGTCTTCTCATCTACATGCATCACTTCAGGAACGATTTTCCCGTTGGGGCGATGTACGCGGAACCAGAGCAGGCGGTATTTGACATCCAAATACAGGCTGGCCGATCCATCTTCATTGGGGAGCTGCCGGGTGAATTCCGCAGGATTGAACGCATCCACCGCATTGATCGCCGGGATGTTTTTCATTGTGTTTTCCATCATAATTACAATACCTCCGTCCTTTTGGAGGAACGGACGCCTTGGGCGCCCGTTCCTCTTCATTTCAACTTGCACATCGTTGCTTCTCTCGTGCGTAGTACACAATAATTCGGTCAGACAAAACAGTGTTGCGCTTATCGACATCACTGTTATGGATGGCCATGAATATGGCCTGCTTCTGCCCAATCAGAATCACCTTTTGCTTCGCACGCGAGATGGCAGTGTAGAGCAGATTCCTTCGCAGCATCTTATAGTGCTCTTTCAGTATGGGGATAATGACAACGGGGAATTCTGCGCCCTGGCTCTTGTGTATGCTGATACAGTAGGACAAGCTCACATTTTCAAGCATATCTGTGGAATACTCGATCTCTTTGCCGTCCAGGAAACGGATCAGTATGGTTGCATCGTCTCCAGTGTTTTTCTGGATCGAAGTGATTACTCCGACTTCACCATTGGAGACTTCAGCCTGGTTGCGGTTCTGGATGATACGATCTCCCTCACGGAAAATCATGCTTCCACACTTTACTTCAGCTTTCCCCAGATTGCCTGGATTTGCGATCTCACGGATCTGTTCGTTCAGCCGATTGGCGCAAACGGTTCCTTTCTTACGGTGAGGTGAAAGGATCTGAACGTCCTCAACGCCGTATCGGGAGACCTCAGTAAAGTAGTGCTGGAGCGTCAGGCGGTTGGCCTCCTCACCATCATCCACATTCAAAATCACGAAGTCTTCGCCTCGAAGGAGATGAGTGTTATTGTGATTGACGGCCTGAGCATTTATCGCGATCCGGCTGTTAGATGCCTGCCGGAAGACGATGTCCAGGACGGCTGTCGGTACCATTTCGCTGTGAATGATCTCCCGTAGCACATTCCCCGGCCCGACGGATGGAAGCTGATCCGGATCACCGACCATGATGAGTTGAGCCCCGGGCTTCAGGCGCATGAATAGCGCATAGGCCAGACGCATATCAACCATGGAGCACTCATCCACGATGACCAGATCTGCGGATAGTAAATCATATTCGTCAGATGCCAGGTCGTCCTCATACAGGATGCCCATTGCTGCATGCAGCGTGGACGCCGGGAACCCCGTCTGCTCGCACATTCGCCGGCTGGCTTTCCCTGTTGGTGCGGCCAGAAGAATCTCATTATCCGGCAGTGTGCGATGATAGATGTCCAGGATCACCCTGAGCGTCGTTGTCTTACCGACACCAGGGCCGCCTGTAATGATAGACACCGAATTGGATAGACAGAGCTCCACCGCTTTGCGCTGTGACGGGGCAAGCTCCTGATCCAGTTTCTTTTCGCTCAGCGCAATTTCATCGGCCAGACGAGCGATCTCCGGTGCCTCGCTATGCAGCAGCATGGATACCAGGCGCTTTGCTACCCGCACCTCACATTGCCGCTCAAAGAAGCGGTATATGCGGCCGTTCTCATTGTAGATGCGCTTGTCCTGATGGGCAGTAGAGATTGCTGTGCGGATGTCATCCATAGAGACCACATCCGATTCGCAATCCCGATTCAGAAGATCATGACACCACTCCATCAGATCCTCAAAGGGGGCAAATAGATGTCCCTTTTCCATCTCCTTTTCCAGCAGATACTCAATTGCGCCAGCGTATCGAAGCGGATTTTTAAGGCTGACCTTAGTTTTTCGGGCAATCTCATCAACCGTCAGGAATCCGAACCCTCGGATTTTGCATAATTGGAACGGATCTCGCTTGACGATAGATAGACTCTCATCCCCGAAGGTCTCCTGAATCTTTGCAATCTTCTTGGCAGAGACGCCATAGGGGCCCAGATATTCCGCCAATTCGTGCAGCTTCCGCGTTGCAGTATAGGTTTCCTGGATCTGCTTCAGCTTGGTCTTCGCGATCCCCTTCACCTGGAGCAGTTTCTGCGGCTCGTTATCTAATACACGGATGGTATCCATACCGAACCGAGCCACGATTGCTTTGGCAATTTCCGGGCCGATCCCTTTGATCAGTCCGGAGCTGAGGAAGGCGATGAGCCCTGCTGTGGTGCTCGGAGTGACTTCCTTCCATGAGGAGATATTGAGCTGAAGGCCATACTTTGACCTCTGCCAGGAGCCATCCAACTCCACATCCACCGCACTGGTGGCCGGCATGCCGTAGCCCACCGCAGTAAACACGATCCACTCTTTCCCGTGGTTGCTATGCCTTCGCGCATCTTCTGGTATCGTCTGATCCTGTGTGCGATATTGGAACACGCAGAAACCATCCGTGCCCTTGTACCGGGCGTATTCGAATTTACATAGCATCACGCAAGCCTCCGGAATCCGTCCGATACAGGACTGGAATTCCAAGCTGCTGCGCCATGGCGATTTCCTTCCGCATCCCGTCTGATACATGCGTACCGTAGACCACAAGGCGCGTGCAGAGCGAGAGCAATTTCTGCCCAAACTCCAATGCCAGCGCCCGCTCCTCAGGGATATGGTCATCCAGTAAGTACGGAAGATATGCATGCGGAGCAACAGCCCGTTCCCCAAACTCCTGCTCGGCCAAGGTCATGTAGGACATTGCCCTGGCGGCGTTAGAGAGTACCGCTGCCCTTGTGGCAGCCGACAGGGGAGAACATACATAGGTCATTGACATCAAACCACCTCCAATTTCACATTCAACTGCTCAATTTTGCCTTAAGATACGCGAGATCCCGCCTACCTTGCCAGACAGGTGTAAACCACATGGGTGTGAACCAGAGCTCTCCGCCTTCACCAATCGAGGGGAATAAATCAGGCCCCTTTACGGCGGCAGTCAGTGAGTTTCCAACTGCCACATAGCCCGCGCACCCAAGGAGTGAGACCTGGATGTAGCACATCTTGGCAACGACCGGATCCATATCCTGCCCCACGAAGAGTACATCCTGATCATATCTGCCGTTCTCCCTGGTCAAGTCTGTGTAGGCGGCAGCGGTAGCAATCAGAAGGCAGCCGGAACCACAGGCGTTATCACACACCGAGAAGTATGGCTTGTCCGCTGCCTGCTTCGGGTTCGTTGCGAGCGTCATCTTCGCCATCATGTATGAGACCTCCCACGGTGTAAAGTACTGCCCGTGCCATGTAGATCCGAAGTCCAGGGACATATAGAGCCTGCCCAGGAAGTCCTGATGAGGATTCTTTGTCATGCCGTCCATCAGGATCGTATTCATAGCATCAAACTGGGCAATTTCCTCTTCGGTGTACCGGTCCATGGTCGTCTGGAGAAGGCTTGACCGTTCTTTGAACCGCTCAGGAGAATGATCCACCATGACGGAGATAGAACAAGCTGTCAGGGTGATGTAGTCAGACCAGGCGCTCCAGGCAGAGCGGCGAGAACAGAGCTGCGCAAATACTTTCGTGAACTCCTTTGCCTCTTGCGTGTCAAAAACGATTCGCTTTGCCATCTCAAATCACCTCAACAAGCCGTTTTCTTCACGTCAAAGGTGCGGTATTCCTTGCTATCCACAAAGTCGCGGTAGATTTCGGGATACTGCGCTCTGAGTTGAGAAAGCTGATTTTTAGAGATGACTTCACGGTAATTCGGGTTGTAGCTGACAAGGAATTGCGTGCCATCGCCGGCATCACACGATGCGCTGCAAGTGGCGCCCATCAACTTCACGATGGGTGCATATGCGCTCTTGATTTTACCATCCAACTGGCGGGATCTCCGGTCCAGCTCAAGTTTTTCTTCCTTCCACTTGAGGATCTGGTCGAGTTCACCCGCAAGGCAGGCGTCGAGCGACATCGCAGGAAGGCTCTTGTCGGCTTGGGCAGCGAAGTGAGCAATCGTCTCAAGGACAAGATCCGGTTTCTCCACCAGCGGCGGCTCCTTGCGCGCACATACATTGTTCACCCAGAAAGACTCCAGAAGCCCGATCGTGTTCTCTTCATCGTCAAGATCGCGGTCGATCCGCTGCCAGACGAAATCATCCTCGTTGTTTGAGAACAGGCAGGCAATGAACGCCACATCAATGTTCATCACGCTCATGTAGTGGCGCACCTGAAGCTCGTAGTGGCGAGGTACACTGCCATTCGCCCACAAGTACCGCATATTGTAGTGAGCCGTCTTACATTCCAGAAGGGCCTTTTTCCCATCCGGCAAAGTGACAAAGCGATCCACATCGGCCAGCATAAAGGGAAAAAGCGGGTGCTGGTACATCATCGGATCACGGTAAACACCAAAGCCGGTCTTCATCGAGAAGATCTGCGCGACCACATCCTCCAGGAGATGTCCGATGGAGAAGGTGATGGATCTATCCGGCTGCGGGATGGTGGGCTCCACGCCGATTTTGTCGAAGTAGAGCTCCTGTGCGGTTTTATAAGGAGACATATGAAGGGCGGCAGCGACATCGCTACCGCCGATCCCTTTCTTCCGCCATGCAAGCCACTCGTCCTCCGTCAAAGTAGAGGTATCCACAAGCGCGACAGGCTTGTAATTCAAATCCAGTGCCATAGTTACATCTCCTCACTCAATTCAAATTCAGTACTTCCGCATTCGGAGCATTCCAAGTCGCTCAGCGTCTCAAAATCTGCCATGGATTCGATCCCGCCGCAGCTTTTACAGCGGGCATAGTGCAGGGAATCCGCCTGGCATATGAGTGCTCCGCAACGATTGCATTGGATCAGCTCCTGGAAGCCTCCCGATGTGGCTTTTGTCCGGATCAGGACATCGACCTGGTCATCTACACAGGCTGCCGCCAGACCGACGCACTTTTGGGGGTACTTCATGACATAAGGCCCTACGAGGCAATATGCCGCAGACCAAGCAAACTCCGGATAGACCCGAAACTCACGCTCGTCGCTTTCGCCCACATCTGAAAAAACGCTATCCAGTTCATCACGAATGCCGTTGCGGCTCGCATACAGAACGCTGCGAGCAAAATACCTTTTGCTTGGCTCTGCATCTTGCTCGTCTTCTGCATAAAGAAACCTTTCGAGAAAAGATGTGATCGCGGATCTTGTCCCCATCACATCTACAATACCACTCGCCCATTCGGACACTTCATTCCCTCCGTTCCATTGTAGTTTCTTCTGCGCTGTGGGACTGCTTACAGCCATGGTATTCTTCGATGAGCTCCGGGCATTCCAGTTCCAGGACATCCTCATCGACCATGACTGATTCATCCAGATAATTCCCTTCCGGGAGAGGACACTCATGCCCCAGTGCATACTCTATTGCCTTCTGGAGTGACTCGGCTTCTACTGTAACCTTGCCATAAGACTGCCAGATCAGCGGGATATCATATACTCCCATCGCACTCACCACTTGAAGTCGCCGGGTCGGTCATACTCATGCCAGTTGATCCGAAGGGCACGAGCGACGTTCTCCTCCAGTTGTGCAATTCGAGCGCCACTGGCGCCCTCGCACTGGGCCAGGAAGATGACATCGGACATGGCAAGGTACAGCTGATAGGCATTGCACCCGGTTTGCACCCCGTTCTGACCCTCGAACAGATCCGCGACCTCGTAACTGAGCTTCTTCGTGATTCCGATGCGCTTCAGGACCCCCAGCAGGGTGGTGTAGGGGTACCGGATATCCACATCCATGAGTTGCTGTTGACGTTCAATGGACTCCTTGAAGCAAGCATAGAGCTGATCCATGCCGGATTCAAAGGTCTCCAGGTTCGCCCCGTTCTTATGATCCAGTTTCAAAGGATCACCCAAAGGGACGATGCGATTGCTTCCACCGATCAGAAGGATGGGATAGAGGTTGGCTGCGCTCACCCCCACATCGGAGGTGGTGAAGCGGAGCCCCGGCCGGGCAGACATTGCCTCGGTGATGCCCCTTTCCTTGACCGCCTTCCGATAGGTGTCCATCAGCTCATCTGCCTGCCCGTCCAAACTCCAAATCGCCGTCACGATGGCGTGGTCGAAGTTGGCGGTCAGGAAGTGGTTGCCGCTGAAGTCCCGGTCCAGGATCGTCTGAACGCACTGAACCAAGGGCAGCATCTCCAGCACAGCATAGTCCTTGGGATCCCCACCATGCACAGCGGACACCTTGTCGTCCGCAATTTTGATCAGGCTGTCTCCGGAGGCGACATCCATGCAGTAGTTGAGGATCTGGGTGAAGACCTTCTTGGACACCTTGTTCAGCGCATGTCCGGAGATACGGGCACGTTCCAGGATGGACTTGATTGCACAGGACCGCACTGGGTAGGTTTCGCCGTTGACCTTGAGCAGCAAGCTGGTATTCTCCATCGTGTCTGCGATGATCTCAGCCCGGCCGTCGTAGTCGTACAGCTTCAGATACAGTTCGCCCATCTGCGTATCCTTCTCCAGGGACTCAAACACGAGGTTCCTGGAGGGGGCAGTCATCCAGTGGCTGTTGTCCTTGCGCTCCTTCAGAAACTGAAGAAAATCGCCCGGATCACTGAAGGTGCATCTGAAGTTGTCTGCGAAGATTTTCTGGTCTGTCATTGTGAAATACCGCCTTTCAAAATATTCTCAAACCCGCTGCAAGAACGGAATTTGGACAAAAAAAGAGCACCCTGATTTGTGTCTTCACAAATCAAAGCGCACGGATTCGGCGGCTTCCAATGAATTGCCGCCATGTTATCTCATGAGCACTTCGCCCATGGATCACTGCTTAGTAAGACCCCAAAGGGGAAGATTGCTTCTAATAAGTACAGAGCAATCTTACCATCTGGCATCTCCGGCGGCTATAATACCAAAATCTACTGCAATGAGAACAGGCCAGGTGCAATAACACCTGGCCTGTTCTCGGGGCAAAGCAATTCTGAGCAGATTACGAACTGCCGGCTGCTTCGCCCAGGATGTCATTCAGATTGATGGAGGTAGTCTGTCCCGTTTCAGCGGAGTTATAGGTATCATTTGTTTCTGCTGCGCCAGAGACCATCGCCTCGTGACCAGCCAAGTAGTATGAGAGGATCTCCGCCAGGAGGTCAGTGCGATTGATCCGGCCGGCCAGCGACCTGGCGCCGTTGTGATTCGTGATATAGGTTGGGTCACCCGTCAGCAGGAAACCAACGATCTGATTGACGGGCGCATATCCCCGCTCCTTGAGTGCTGTGTGTATCAATTGCAGCCGCTCCGTATCCAACATCACAATCGCCCCCATTTCTCTATCGAATTCGGTAGCCCCGCTCCACATAGTCCATGACACATTCCATCATCTGCGTTCTGGATTCAAAGCCCTGCGGCTCAATGTCATCCAGCATGTGGAAGGACACTATTCTTCTCTCAGTATCGATCCAGCAAAACAGCTCAGTATTTACTTTCATCTTCAAATCCTCACTGCGATTTCCGCTCCACAAACCAGCGGCCTATGATGTTCCCCGTCAAATTGGAAGTCCTCTCAAAAAACAAGAACCTGCGCTGGCCACGCATCATGACGGTATATCGATCGCCCTGCCCACCAGCTTTCGCAGCATGTGCCGGCCGGATGTCAATGACCCGGTCAATCTGGTATGTATGCCCATCTTCCCATGTGAGCGCACGGGGCAGCATAATGCCATCTTCATTGAAGTAGACAGCTACCGCCACATACGCCTTGAATTCCGCCCCGGCTCCCATGATCAAGCGAGCGGCTTTCGGATATCCCGTTTGAGGAAATCCGACTGTGCAATATAGGGCGCATTCACAGGATACCCCTGCTGCTTGAGTAACCGCAGCTTGAAGTCCAGGAGCTCCGGCGGCACAGCCAGGAGGCTGGCCAAGTGGAAGAAGTCAATTTGACTGTCCATGGTGTCGAACAGGGCCGTATCATCCACAAGGAACTCTGCCGCGAAGACATTTGCCTCGCGCTCCAGGAGATCTGTTTCATCCATATAGGAAAGTTCGTGGAATGTCCGAATTTTCCGATCCACATGGAGCACGCCGTGTGCCAATTCATGCGGAAGGATAACGCCCTGGATCAACTCGTCGAGGTCATTGTTGACTACCGCGATCTTGCATCTGTTGTGGACCATGAAAAATCCCTTACATGAGTTCGGGCTGGTACCCATGGGCTTTCTGGAAACACGGATACCCAGCGCATCGCACATTTCTTCCGCGTCACACGTCCGATATTTGCACTTCAGCCGCGCAACTAAATGTTTAATATCCTCTGCCCGCATTTCCATCACCTCATTTCACAATAGGTTAATATTCCCCTGTACGGATACAGTATCAAGTCAGTAGTCCCATAATCAGTACTACATCGTGTAACTGCAATGAGATGTGGATTATTTGCGGTACTTCTTCGGTGTGAACTTGTTTCGGGCCTCTTCTTTACACTCCAGATATGCCTGCATCACCGCCTGGAAGAATTGGTCCTTATCATCTTGCGGAACATCGCCGCCGGCCAGCATTGTCTGAACACCAGTAAGTAGATCTTTCAAATCATCTGCGCCCTTCTTCCCGTATTTCTGCCGGGCAGCATCAAGATATGGAGCCTCATCCAGACCATAGGAAGGATCATCAATTTCAGGATTTGTCAGATACTCCTCGGATACACCGAGAGCCATTGCCAGCTTGTGCAGATTGGTACCACGCGGTGTGACCGAGTCCGTCTCATACTTGGATACGGTTCGGATAGTGAGTCCCGTCTGCGATGACAACTCGGCTTGGGTCATATCAAGACGGGCACGACACTCACGGATCTTTCCGCCAATCGTCTTCATAGCTTTGTCCTCTTTCTGCCGGTCGTTCTTTGGCGCCATTTCAAAACTTCTATTGACAAGCACCGCGAACACCTGCTATTGTATGTATAGAACTTTTAGGAACTTTGTGGAATTACAAAGAACTTAACTGTATTATAAAGTGGAATTTAGCGGCTGTCAAGTGGAACGAGCAGGAAACTTGTAGAACTTACACCATGGTGTGGGAGAGAGGCGGGATTATGTGTAAACGAGTGGTATTCCACAGTGACCTCAACAATTGCTATGCCAGCATCGAGTGCGTACTTCATCCGGAGCTGAAGGGAACGTACCTTGCGGTCTGCGGTAGTACGGAGGAACGGCATGGGATTGTGCTGGCCAAGAACGAGCTGGCAAAGAAATGCGGCGTGAAGACAGGAGATGTGATTTGGGAGGCGAAGCAGAAGTGCCCGCAGCTTACCATTGTTCCGCCGCATATGGACCAATATGTGAAATTCTCCAAGCTCGTTCGCAGCATTTATCTTCGCTATTCACCTGATGTTGAGGCATTCGGTATTGATGAAAGCTGGATTGAAATGACCGGCTCTCCATTGCTGAGCAGGCACACACCGTCTGAGGTTGCAAATGAATTGAGAGAAACGGTGAAAGCCGAAACAGGGCTCACAGTGTCCATTGGAGTAAGCTTCAATAAAATCTTCGCAAAACTTGGTTCTGATATGCGGAAACCGGATGCTGTGACGGTAATCCCGGAGGATTCCTTCCAGGAGATGGTGTGGCCGCTTCCCGTATCTGATCTCCTGTATGTTGGCCGCGCCACCACAGACAAGTTGGCTCGGTATGGTGTGCGGACCATAGGCGCCCTCGCCGCATCCGATCCGGAGTTCCTTCAGCGGATACTGGGGCGGAATGGGCTAAAACTCTGGACCTACGCCAATGGGAAAGACCAATCCCGGGTCATGCCAAGCGATTATGAGTCCATCATCAAGAGCATCGGGCACGGTGTTACCTGCACTTCTGATCTGGTCAATGAGCAGGACGTGCGCCAGGTACTTTTGGAACTGAGCCAAGAGATTGGAAAAAAACTCCGATGCAGTAAGTTGGCAGCCAGTGGAGTCCGCATCTGTGTGCGCGACAACACGCTGTACCATCAGGAGTACCAAGCTCGACTTCCATTCCCCACTCAGAGCTTCTTAAAAATCACAGAGGCTGGGGTTCAACTGTTTCACCGCAGGTATGCATGGCATAATCATGTCCGATCCCTGACGATCAGCGCAATCGATCTGGTGCCGGAGAATACACCGATCCAACTCGACCTTTGGACGGATTTTTCCCGTTACAAGCGGAAGTTGGAACTGGAGCGTACCGTGGAAGAGATCCGGCGCCGCTTCGGGACAACAGCAATCAATTTTGCATCCTTGGGTACCGAATTGAAGATTCCGTCAAATCGCGAAGTAGAATACAAAATGCCATCTGTCATGTATCAGTAAAGGAGGAGAATGCTCATGATCACGACCGCTTGTTCCGGAGAGATCAAATACAAAATGTTTGCGAAGAAACAATCTTTGATAATTGAGGGATTCACTCAGAACCTTGACGGGACAGTTTATCTGCTCCGAGGGTTCGGACGCCGGTTTCGTGACTTGGGCGTTTCTGATGGCACGCTCTTGCTTTGCGCGCGTGATATTGCCCCCAAGGATGGAGACCTTGTCATTCGTATGTGCGGGGAAGAGCCTACCCTTTGTATCTACCGCACCCACTCAAAAGAGGCGCTTGAGGGACTCAAGCTTGTTTTGAATGATGGGAAAGAGGTGGACGCTGTGGTGGTCTGCTCCTTCAATTTCTACCAGTAAGCATAGGGAGGGAAACGGTTTTGGACAAATTCGCACGTTATCTTCAGAAGTTTGATATCTTACAGAATGTCACGAATGACGAGATTGAGCGGACAGAGACCCTGCTGCGCGCTTATAGCCCTATGCTCCGCAGCGCTGCACAGGGAATCGATGAGCTGGAGGAAGAATGTTACGCTGGCCGCAGACAGTCTATCTCGGATTTTATCAACCTTGCCATCGACTATGACCACGATACAGACCGCCAGCGGATCGCCGGCCGCCTGGCTGATATGGGACACTCGATGCAGCTGCTCTCCATTCTGGAGTCTGCGCTGGTGCTGATGAAGGATGACCCCAGGCACGGAGATCTGTACTATAAAATTCTCTCTGGTCGGTATTTCAATGCCTACTGCAAGACCAATGAAGATGCCTTCCTGACATTGGGCATGGCCTCATCTACCTATTACCGTCACATCAAGAAGGCCATCCGCATGTACGCAGCTTATCTCTGGTGCGTGGTTATTCCGGATCTGATCCTCAAGGAGCAGATGAGGCAAAATCGCGAGTCCAAGTCAGGTGAGAGTCAAAGTGGGAGTCCATGTGAGAGCCAAATGATAGAACAATTAGCAGCAAATTGGGGGTGAAAAAGGAAGTCAGATGGCATTGATGGTGACATTTTAACCGGCTATAATTGACTATGCTGGAGAGCATACGGGCTCCTTGGTCTAACACCAAGGGGCCATTTTTTATGCTCTCATTCAGCCAATACGGGGGCATGAGCCGAGCCGATGCAATTCGCATCGGCCCGGCTTTTTTGCTGCCCAAAATTGGGAGCATGGCCAATGTGCGCTGTATGGTATCGGGCGCGAAGCCCACCTTCGAGCAGTTCGACCCCACAAAAATCGAACTGCTTGGAGGAATTATGAAAACTGTTGTGATTAAAGACTATTATGGAGATCTGCGTACCGTGCCCGTCAGTGATGAGGTCTATGAGGAGTGGATGGACCTGCGCCGCGAAGAGGATCGTCAGCGCAAGAAGATAGCATATCATCGCAGCGGAACAACGCTGTACGACCTCGAATGCGGTATGATGGCCGGCCTAGTGGATGAGGACCCCGTCTCCGATGAGGTCCTTCGCAGCGATGAGACGAAACGGCTGTATGAAGCGATCAGCCAGCTGCCGCCCATCCAGCAGCGCCGGATCATGATGCTCCTGGAGGACATGAACTGCAACCAGATTGCGAAGGCTGAGGGGAAGCATCCCTCTGTGATCTATCGCTCCGTGGAGAAGAGTTTCCTCCATCTGCGTGCCCTACTGCAAGGATAAATAAGGCAGCGGGGGCGCGCGGCAATGGCCGCCACCCCCGCTGTATTCCTGTGTTGTTATTTGATGACGATGTGCGTAAATAGGAATGGAAATCAAAATAGCGAGGAGGTCATTTAGATGATCATTTCTGTGGATCATGGGAATAAAAGCATTAAGACGCCCAATCTCATTTTTACCTCCGGCCTGGTGGAGTCGGAAAACAGGCCGGGAATTAAGACGGATTGTATTTTCTGGAACGGAAAATACTATTCGCTGACGGAAAAGCGTATCTCTTATCTGCGTGACAAGACCGAGGATGACCGGTTCTATGTACTCACCCTATTTGCAATCGCCAAGGAGCTGGAGCGAGCCGGCATCATGGAGCCGGATGATGTAGTGGATATCACGCTCCTGGTTGGGCTGCCGCCGGCCCATTATGGCCAGCTCCACAGCCGATTTGAGCAGTACTTCCTGCGCAAGCGCGAGGTAGTGGATTTCGAGTACAACAACCGCTACTACTCCATTAAGGTCAATCAGGTGGTGAGCTATACGCAGGCCCTGGCCGCCGCTGTAACGCGCTTTGCTGACCTCAAGAAGCACGCTTCCTCCTACATCATCGATATTGGCGGCTTCACGGTGGATGTATTGAAACTCCGCTACGGCAAGCCGGATTTGGCGGTAGTGGAAAGCTTCGAGCAGGGCATCATCACGCTCTATAACAGTATCTTCAGCCAGTGCAATGCCCAGTACGCCCTGCACCTTGAAGACTGCGATATTGACGAGGTGATCCAGGGCGAGCCTACGATCCTGCCGGGCGAGGCACAGATGCTCATTCGAAAGATGGCAAATCAGTTTCTCACGGAGTTGTGCAACTTCCTTGGTGAACGAGGCATTGATCTCAAAGTGAGCAAGTGCGTCTTTGCCGGTGGCGGCTCCATGCTGCTTCGGAATATCGTCGAGCGCAGCAACAAGGTCAGTTTCCCCATCTTCATTGAGGACATCCACGCCAATGCGGCCGGATATGAGCTGCTCTACAAGAGTGAGGTGGCAGCACATGGCCGCCAGTAATCACCGGCCCCGGATCTCACTCCAGTTCAACGACTTCGACTTCCGGCATCGAAAAGTGCTGGAGATCCTGAGAGCCAGGCCCAGAAACATGACTGACCTTGTGGTCAACGCAGTGCTTCACTTTATCAGCTGCCCTAACGCTGAGCAAGAATATGACAAGGAAGCGATAAAGAAAATCATTCGCGAGGTTATTATGGAGATGCAGTCGGACGGCAGCCTGGGTGCTTGCCCTCCGGCCGCCGAGCCGGATGAGCCCGAGGTCGATCCCGACCTTGGGGATATGATGGCCGCGTTCAGAAATCAATCATGACCGGAGGATGGCAATATGAAGCACGACACAATCGATAACCTTGAACACATCCCGGAGTCCGCAACCTTCCAGGATCTTCGGTATCTCCATGGCACAGGCCGTTCAAAGCCGTCCTTTGGTGCATACGGGCGTAAGCATAGTGACTATCGCCTTGGCGCACAGACCGAGATCGGTGACATTGAGATATCGGTGTGGGAAGCGGCGATGCACAGGCTCATTCGGAACAGCGGGGAAGAAGCACTGTACCAGGCACTTCTCGCCTGGGTCGAGGCGGATACCCCGTGGCTGCACACCAAGAGAGAGCGCGAGCTGTACGCATTAGAACTGCACTCCGCCCGCATCTTTGAACTTCCGGAATGGGTTGCCAAGCAGGAGTTTGAAGAAAACTATATGCCCAAAAGAGATTAGGAGGGATGCGATATGCATGCAAGACAAAACTGCGGCGTACTGGTCTACAATAAGGAGATGGATCGTATCGACATCCGCTTCGACCTTGACGACTACTATGGTGGACTGCATTGCGGCCAGTGCTTTGATGTCATGGTTGGAGGGCGATGGGTGCCCACTCGGATCGAGATGGCGCGCACCTGGTACCTGGTAGGGATCAAGACTGATAATCTGGTCGGTTTGCGAGTGAGGATTTAAGCAGCATAAGGTAATGTCACCCAGTACAACGAGGGGCTGGGAAAGCAAATGGGAGGGACCGGAAAATCCGATCCCTCCCATCTTCATGTTGTTTTTGCTGCTCAGGCTCGCTCTCGATACAAGAAGGTCACGGCCTGAGCGCGGGACACCGCCGCATCGGGGCTGAAGTTGTTGCCGCCGGTGCCGTTGGTAATGCCGTTGGCCACAGCCCAGGTCACAGCATTGACATAGTAGGCGTCGGCAGCCACATCGTCAAAGCTGCTGCCGGACACCACTGGGGAGCCGGCGGCTCGCCACTGGAATGTGACGGCCTGCGCACGGGTCACTACAGCATCTGGGCTGAAGGTTTCAGCACTGGTTCCAATGGTCACGCCGTTACCGACAGCCCAAAGCACAGCATCGTAATAGTAGTCATCTTCGTCCACATCAGTAAAGGGATTGGCGCCGGTAGCCTCAGGGGAACCATTGGCTCTCCAGAGGAAGGTCACCATCTGTGCACGGGACACTGCAATATCAGGACTGAATGTATTGGCTCCAGTGCCGTTTGTCACTCCATTCTCCACGGCCCACAGCACTGCATCGTAGTAATAGCTGTCAGGGTTCACATCGGAGAAGGGATTGGTCTGCTCCTCGGGAACTTCACTGCCAGGAATGACGGCGAAGGTGGATAGATTGCGGATACCCTTCACCGTAATGGTGTCGCCGCTGATGCTATCTGGTTGATAGTACTCCTTGGTGCCGTCGGACAGGATGTGCAGCACGTGGGGGTCCTCAATATTGACCAGATTGGGAACCGTGAAGCTTAGCGTCAGGTCGTCATTGAAGGAATGAATGCTCTTGTTACCGACATATACGGAAACATCAAAAACCACTGCGCCTGTGTTCAGTAGGGCGGATATAGTTTCATCCCTGCTGCTGGTCTGCTTGGTAATGGAAACTTCTACTTCGCTAGAGGATGTTGTGCCGTCGGTCAGATCTGCCATTACCTGGGCGGTCAGAACAATATCACCATAGCGCAGATCCAACACTACATCATTATTGTTGTTCGCCGCATTCACCATCCCCGTCACAGGCAGGGAAACGGAGGAGGACGAGGTAGCTTCAACGGCAATAGTGGAGCCTTCATCAGCTCGGTTCACCGCATTGTTCATTTGCGACGCAGAAACAGAGCTCCCAGTGGGATGAATCCCAACATCATCTCCGTTTCCAACTACAGTGTTAGAGACACTCGAATCACTTCCGGATCCACCAGTAGAACCTCCGCCACCAGAACTCCCGCCACCAATGGATTCCCACTGGGCAAACAAATTCACGCTGTTCCTGACCTGGCTTCCCTCAAGATAGTCTCTCCCAGCTCCTGAACCAGAGGTATTCCAAGATTTGAAGGAGACTCCACTCGGCGTATTCCCAAAAACATCGGTTACGCCGTAGACTGTCAAGGATGCATTTGTTGACAGACAATAATAGGTTCGAGATCTACTGTTGCTGTTATTCTCGTTGTAAACGATATAGGTGGTATTATTGCCGGATAGAGGCCGAAATACATCCCCAGACCGTACCTCTACTGATTCGCCGGGACCAAACACTGCATCATCTTGATCATCCAGGAATCCTTCCGTACCGGCCTCAGCATCGTCGCTACTCCAGCCATAATAGTCAGAGAGTGTGGGAAGCGTAATTGTCTCACTCATCTCAGTCATCTCAATGAACTGAGTGAATTTACCATTTTGCTGCCTTGCTCCAGTTAAAACATAATGGTAATTTTGAGGTGCCTCAACCCAAACTTCGTAGAGGTCAACTGAGGTCCCCGGCAAAATTGGGTCATACGGGCAATACCAATCGCCGGATCCGCTCCCTCTCTCATTCCAGCCTTCGAAGAAAGATGTCGAATCCTCCGATTCTTTGATAATCTCCGTGTTCTGTACTTTACCAAACTTCTCGTATTCGTAGGTTCCGACAGCCCACCGAAGCATAGTTCCCCATGTCGCCACCGCATTAGGATCAAATGCATCCTTATCACTGATAACGATATTCCTCTCCCACAGGGGCATTACACACTGGTAATACCACATTTCGATACCTACATCGCTGAAAGGACTGTACCCGTCCTTAGTAGTATAGTCGTAATCAAATGCTCTCCAGATGAAAGACGCTACTTGTGCTCTGGTGATATTCCGTCTAGGACTCAGTGTAGTTTGACTTGTCCCCATATCAATCCCTTTAGCGTAAAGAGCTTTAACAACCAAAAGCTCATCGGCCGTGAGATCATCTATGTCGGTAAACGGAAGTTCTACATCTTTGTACGAATCAAGGTCAAGATTCATCAGTATGGCGACCATCTTACTCATATCCATGCGGGTCACATACTTGTCCATATCGACATCTAAATCGTCAATAAGACCGTAGCCAAAGGCAAACCACGGTAAGACCTCGTCTGTCGATCCGGTAGAAGTCATAGCATTCGAGATCACATCTTCATCAATCTCGGTAATGGACTTTCCAAAGCCTTGTTCATCAGTAAAGTGGTAAGTAACACGACTAATACCCCATTGGGCATAAAGAACCGTACTTTCGGTAAAGTCGATCTCATCTCCACTCATGTACCAATCACCCGAACCATCCTGAGCGGTATTCCATCCGAGGAAATACTGATCGGATGGAGGAGTGAACTGGTTTTCCATAATAACATGCTCACCAAGGTTTGAAAAATCGAGCCCTGATTGGAGATAATAGCTTTCGCTGACGGGGGTATATGCACCGTTTCCCATATACTGAATATATCCGCCTTCTGTCTCGGAGTATGTCGCGGTAAACCTGGCTATATTGGAATCTCCAGCTTCTTGCCCCATGGCAGCCCAGATGTCGTCATTGAAGGAATAGGTCTTCCCGGTTTTCTGGCCAGTATATCCCGTCAGTACAGAATTTTCTTTCTCAAAGGTTGTAAAATCATTGAAAGAATAAATGTTCAGATTTCCGGCGGAGGTAATATAACATGATGTGGCAAAGTAGGGACTACCCTCGGAGGTCAATCCGCCGTCTCCATCCACAACACCATAATACGAATCCTCTCGAACAACAACAGCCTCAAGTGTCAGTCCACTCTCAACGGTAACAGCCTCACCAGCCGGGTAAAAGATTTCCCCTTTTTCAGTTCGGCCTACCCAGTAAGCGACTGCGGAATTATCACCAGCATGTTCGGGAAGAATCACGGTGTTTCCTTCATCAAGCCGAAGAACCTCAGCGTATTTTCCATTTTCCAGACCAGTATCGCATATTACGATAACATAATCCTCGTCAGGAATAATCGAGAATTGTGCGTACAGGGAATGCGGTACTCCTTGAATATTCGAACCAGGGCAATACCAATCACCTGCTCCACCTTGTTCAGAATTCCAACCAGTAAAAACATAGCCTGATTTACTGGGAAGTCTCATCCCGGATGCCAAAACCGAGTCGGGATCACGATAGTACTTGAAGGAAGGAACATCGCCATCATAGAAAGTAATATAATTTGCTCCTAGAATCGCCTCAAGCTCGACCCCACCAGAAATGGATAGAGTAGATCCCGGTGCGTAGATTAAGTCATCCCCGGACTCCCATGCCACGACGACATCTCCATCAGCATATTGGAAGACGTTTTCATCAAGCAAGGTCACCTGATTGCCAAGATTATCATAAAGGATATAATCTTTCCCATCTGCTGTCTGGTCCGTGGATCTATAAAGGGCATAATTACCAGTAACATTGGTCCACTGGCCATAAACCACGCCTGGATTACTACTATCTGTAGAAAAGACATCCTCGATTATATCGTAAAAGTGATATCTTTGTTGTCCCTCAGCATCACCGCTAAATCCCGTGAGCACCGACCCCTCTTTTGTTGAAATGAGATTTTTAAGCGCATCATAGATTTTCAGATTGCAATTGCTCGTCAAAAAATGATCGTACTGAACATTTGTTCCTGTGTTATCATCTTTGTTTTGAAAAAAGGTGGCATATCCGATATCATCAGCTGCCTTTGCTGGCGTAATTCCGAATGGCAGTAATGACAGGACCATAATAATGGCCAAATTCAGGCTGATAATTTTCCTTCTCGTTACGTTCATGATCGTTTACTCCTCCCGTTCTTTTCAGAATTGGCGCTTGGATCGCTTCCGTCCAGCAACCCCAGGCACAGCCAAAATATGGGAGCTGTATTACAGGAGCTAAATCCAAAAAAAGCTTGGATGCTGTATCCAAGAATTGCACCACCTAAAATTGCGATCTTTGTGCAGCGAAGCCCCTGCTTAATCCACTTCAACGCAAGGCAACCCAAAGCGGATAGGTACGCTACCAAAGCTAACATACCCTGCTGGGAAAGAACATTGAGATACTCATTGTGGGCCACATCAATCTCTGAAATAATCTGGATGCTCGAAGATGGGTCAAACCGGCTAAAACCCTCGATCCCAGTCAGCAACATTGTATCAGGACCGGTACCAAACCATAGATGACTTGGGACCCTTTCTAAAACCTCTTTCCAAATGTAGATTCTGCCAGAGCCGAATTTAGGATTGAAGTTTCCATGAAGCAAATTGTGTGCCTCGTGAAATATTCCGTCTCCTATATCACATAGAAAAACGACTGTAAGCAGCACAAATGCCAGGACGAATAGTAGTAGCCAAGTTAAGTTGCGTGATTTAACTGAGCGGGGCACCCACACGGTGAGTGAAATGACGATCCCACCCAATACACCAACAAATCCTGCCAAGACACCCATTTGGATAAGAACGCAAATAGAAAGCACAAGTGGGAACAGCAATAAGAATCTTAGTCTTCCAGTACATTTTAGGCAAATTCCGGTCAACAGTGGAATTGTCAGTGAAAAGACTGCTGCCACCAAATCCACATTGCCAACTGTCCCGAGATAAGCACCTGAATATGCACTATAGGCATCAAGATAGGTATATCCCTCAGGATATAAAGTAAGTGGGTTTTGTCCATGAATTTGGATTAGACAAAGGACAGAAAAAATGGTCATTGAGATACCAGCAGCCCAAACCCAACTTGCCTTTACTTTGCCCCAATTGGAAACAAAAATGCTGCATATCCCGTAAACTGTAATTGTCAGTGCACCTTCGTACCGACTTGCACCAAGAATACACAAAGGCATATATGGTGAAATCAAACATGAAATCCATGTGAAAAGCAGGTATAGTACGATGAATTTCTGGAACGCTGATGCACCAAGCCAAATTGCTTTGAAGGAAGGACGAGGAAGTACTCCTACCAAAATTCCCTCACCTAAAAAGATGAGCGTGAGGATGATGTATCCTCCGCTCAGCAAATAGAAAGCCCATGCTTTTGAATTAAGGATTGACTCGTAGCCGCCACTTCCTGTGTAGAGGAAAAACACTGTAATAAGGAGAAGAACATAGAGGTCTGTGAGCTTCTCAAATAAAAGCTGTGACCTATGCATCTTGGGAACTACACTCAATCTGGTATCTCCCCCCACTCTAAGCGAGCATATCAATCGAATAGAAGCGAAAATGAAAAAAGCGTGCGGCAAAAGCCGCACGCCGAAAAACGCATGGCTCTTGCTGCGACGCAAGTTCCAACCACCCCAAAGAAGTATGCTGAAACAAAGCCTGCGTTTTTACCATAGGGTAAAAATGCAAACTTCTTTAGGGCGTAAAAACAATATGAACTTGCGTCGCACAATCATTTTAACACGAAGGAGCCAATAATACAACAATAACAAGATATAAAAGTATAGAAGTATGGGCTCTCCGTCAGAGTCCGTACTTCTTGATGATGTATTCCATGTGCGTTTCCAACTCGAAGCGGGCGTTGTCCGGTATTTTCCCCTCGGTCAACACCTTTGGAATCACCAACTTCGACATACCATCGTCATCGCGGCGCAGTGTTACTTTTTGCTTCTGAAAATCTACCGACACCAACGAATATCCTTCTGTCAGCCAGGCTTCTGCAATCGTGTTGCAATTATCACGTGGATACCACCAGTCCTTATTCTTGCGGGCGGAGGCAGCCAGTGGCAATCCATCAATTTTCTCAATCTCAGAAAAGGTGAGTGTGACGGAAGATGCCGAGCATTTGGAGAGATACTGCTTGAGTCCATAGTGTTTCCAGCCAGGTGCGATGTCTTTCTTCACACGAACCCCCTTGGGAGCAGCGCATTGAATCTCCTCAAGGGCGAGGCAGACATCAAACGGCTTTATGAATTCAAAGTCCTCCATCACCCGAATCTGTTCAAATTCATTTGCCTCGCAGATCTTATGGATATAGGCGGAATTCCGAATGGATGGGGGCCGGCTTAGATCAAGCTGCACCGTGGTTCGAGGCTGGTCGGGGAGGATGGGCCGGCCGCAGTAGTAACATCTGCCGTCTTGCCGTAGCCATATTGCTCGGTAGGGCCCGGTCACATTCTCAATTTGCCTACTGTGAGTCCGATGTTCCATATAGGCATCGCCGACAAATGGATTTGCATTTGTGTTTACCTTGTGGTGCGTGATCAGCAGCGTATCTGCCAATCGGACCACTCTCACGCTCTTATCATCCGGTAATGCATAGCAATGTCGGCCGCTTGGCTCTCGATACCAGTATTTTGCTTTCACTTTGGCAATGGCGAGCCGTGGGTGCTTCTTTATCGCCGCCTCAAGAAGTGCCGTTTGGACTGCAACATCCACTTTCCGGAATGCATCGCCTGCATCGCTATACCGATGGTAGCCGGCCCAACCCTTTAGTTTTCGATTAAGTGTATTGATCAAATCTCGTTGAGATTTCCGGCTGGTCATAATGATATTCTTCAGCTCCGAGATGAAGCGGTCCACGGCAGCATCAGATGGATAGGAATAGATGAGCCCGTTCTTGCGGACATAGGTGCGAGAGAGGAAGGTAAAGCCATCATCTATGTTGCAGACCTTTGTCTTTTCCTCCGAGAGAGACAGCCCACGCTCCGTGAGAAAGTTTCGCACGGTACCAAGCGCTATCTCCGCATCATCCATTGTGCGTACTGTGATCAGAATGTCATCTGCAAAGCGCACCAGGTTTCCATTCGAATAGTCAATGCCAGTTTCATGCCCATGGATCCCACGAAAGAGCGCTTTCTGTAATCCATCTAAAACAAAGTTCCCCAGGTATGGGGAGAGGTTGCCGCCTTCCGATATACCGGACTCCTCGGCGGGAAAGAGTTCTCCAGCGAAGATGATTCCCGCATTGAGCAGCTCCTTCAATACGCGCTTGTCCATTGGCACATGCTTCATGAGCCATGAGTGCTGAATGTGGGAGTAGTAGGCCTTAATATCCGCACAGACGATGATCTTAGGCGCATTCTCACCTTTCAACGCCTCCAAAACATAAGCATGCGCGTCTTGCGCCGAACGACCAGGGCGAAAGGCAAATGATTTCCGCTCTGCTGTTGCCTCCGTGACAGGTATAAGCGAGTAACCATACAGTACGCTCATGGCTCGATCATGATAGGTTGGAAGCTGCGGCCGCCGCTCCTTCCCGGTATTCTTCGCTGTAATCAAGATCTGCCGCATGGGGGATGCATGATAATCCTTGGAGGTGAGCGACAGTGCTGCGCGCATCATCTCGCTGCTGGTGCGCCATTTGACACCGTCCACCCCCGGACTGGATGTGGAGTTAACGACATGGCGGACTGCCAAGCATTTGATGTCTAAATCCCGAACCAGCCTCTTCTGCAAATCTGTAACCTCTTTGCTGTTTTTCCGGAACGCTGCAAGAGAGAGCCGTCTTTGAAACTCAGATAACTTCGCCTCAGCAGCAGACCAATCAATTCTCTCCCACAGCTGACCCAGATATGCGTCCGAAAACTCAATATTCACAGGTCTGCCTCCAGTTCGATTGGACAGTGATCTGAACCCATGATGTCCTTATGGTGTACGATATTTTGGACACTGGGCATCAGCTCGCTATCTACGATGAAATAGTCCAACCTCCAGCCACGGTTCTCCCTCCGCTTGTTGAGCCGATTACTCCACCAGGTGTAGCTCCGAACACTTGGATTGAGTTCTCGGTATGCATCGCAAAAGCCACATTCCAGCAGGGTTTCAAGGTTTGACCGCTCATCTGACGCATAGCCCTGAGAGGCCCAGTACTGCCGCAGGTTCTCGGGGTAAATGTCAATATCCTCCCGGGCAACATTAAAATCGCCGCAGATGATGACGGGCTTCTTGTCCTTCAGCTCACAGACATGCTGGAGAAGGAGTTCATCCCACTGCATTCGATATGCGTGACGCTGGAGGTTTTGCTGCGAGTTCGGGACATAGGCATTGACCAGAAAGTAGTCTGGATACTCCAAGGTGATCGCACGGCCTTCTGAATCGCTCTTGCCGTCGTTCAGGCCAAAGTAAATGTTGAGCGGTGTAGACTTACAGAGCACAGCTGTGCCGGCGTAGCCATCGCGCTCGCCATGGTTCCAGATGTGTTGGTAATCCGGGAGGATCACCGGTTCTTCCTTCGTGCGTATCTCCTGAAGACATATGATCTCAGGCTTTAGCAGTTTTAGCGGTTCAAATGAGGCATTCTTTACACATGAAAGAAGTCCGTTCAAATTCCACGAAAAAATACGCATATACTCCTCTCCCTCCATACAGCAAAAGGCAGGCCGTCACCAAATATTGGTGTCCGGCCTGCCTCGTCATTTCTGACAGCGTTTTTGGATTAGTCGATGTAGTTCTTCAATCGTAATCGGCTGGCCATACTCATCCACAAGCGTCAGATCCGGGTGTTCCTCCTGGAACCTCTGTACGCAATTTATGTCTGAAAAGCCATTGTCGCGTCGCCAATGAAACTCTTCCACCGTGCTGGTACCAACGACCCAGTCCTCTTCGTCCGGAGACCACTCTAAAAACGGATTCTGATATCGAAGATGTTCTATGATGAAATCTTTGGCGTTCTCTAGGTCCGGATCGTCCGTCAGGTTCTCAATCTGCTGGATGCAGGACTCACGGATCCGCTTCACAGCTCCATTGAATTGCCGGGCCTCCTCGATAAGCTTCCGGTCCGAAAACTGGTACTCCGTGCTCAAAGTGCCGTCACCTCCTATGTATCATGGCCTTAGATCGGGCCAAGCTGAACTTCTACATTCCCCTCTTTATCGATATTGAGACGCATGGGTTTGAGGTAGCGGTTGTAGAATTGCATCTGCTCCCCAGTGGAAAGGTCCGCCCGCGTGCGGTGGATCGCCTCCTGGAACAACTCCTGGATATTGAAATGGACTGCTTCATCCAGACTTTTCCTGACTTCATTCAGCACAGCCAGTATCCGGATCTCGTCGCTGTTGCCGGTACAGAAGTCATCAGTATAGCAGTATGTAATGCCGGCGTCTATCATGGCCCGCTTGATATCCGGCCCGCATTTGTCCGACTCCACCAGGACCAGAAAGTGCGCCTCCGGCATGGCGGAGATCAGGCCCCAGTAATCTGAATCACTGGAGGCCAGGATGAAGGAGTCTGTGTCATTCTGGAAGAATTCCCGGCAGGTCCCGGTGGTGAGCCGGATGTCCACCAGGGATTTGTTCTCCTTGACCCGCTCAATCATATTGTGCTCAATGGGGATCTGGGTGAACTTCTTCAGGATGCTCCAGGCGGTTGTGGTGTGGACATCGTCGTAGAGGATGATCTTACTGATTTTCCCCAGCAGTGCCGCCTGATCCAGATTGTTCAGCGTGGCATAGAGTTTATAGGGATCTGTATTCTCACAGTCCACGACAATCGCCGTCCGATTGCTCCGCTCCAGGAACTCATAGATCCCATTCTTGGCAATGAGTCCGGCGTCCGTGACCTTGCTCATATCGGTGAAGTAGTCCTCATGGTGCTCATAGAGGAGCCGGACGAATTTCTTGTCATTGAAGAGGATGTTGCCCACATAGGACGGGGAAGACCAGTTCATATAGACCTGGTAGGGATAGATCTCTTTGTGGGCATAGTAGTCGGCTGCGGCCGCCTTGGCGCCCTTCTCGCTCGTGCCGCCTGGCATGATGAAGAGCTGCCGGATATAGTCCCAGTTGAGCCAGATCGGGAACAGACTTTTGCAGTTGTTGATCCGATTGGAGATGTGTCCATTGATGTCAATGATGTACTGAATGGGCTGTGCATTGGCCCGGTAGATAGAGATCCCGTCTGCCGTCAGCTGGTCTACGCACTCCCTCGGCACATACTCCGGCATACTGGCAATACCTTTCATGTCGTAGCGCATTGCCTTGTAAATGTTCTGGTAATTTCGCTCGAACGCTGTGCGCAGCATACAAAGATTCCGGACGATACGGGCATTCCTGTCCTGCTGGAGTTTTTCGTACCACTCCATTTGAGGCGGCTCATGCTCATTTTCAAAAATGCGGGTCGGGACGCCGATGAGATACGCAAACTTTGAGATGACCATGTAGGTACCATTTTCATAGAGCGTATATCTGGAACTGTCCACAGCCGCCTCGCCATGCAGCACTTCAGCAACCATCTGCTCCTCGTTCATCGGCCTGGTCCCCCTTCCTGTCGCATATTCATTTCTATTCCATTATACGGGAAGTACTGTCAAAAGACAACCGTTCGTCCCCACAGCACAGCGCATTGACTTTATACTCCCAAAGGAGTATAATTTGAATGGAGGTGGTATCGTGATCAGGCATCTTTTCCATGGATCTCCCAGCATTATTGAGAAGCCACGGTTTGGATATGGGAAACCATACAATGACTATGGCCTGGGCTTTTACTGCACGGACAGCCTGGAGATGGCAAAGGAGTGGGGGGTATCCCAGGAACGGAATGGGTATGCCAACTGTTATGAGTTGGAGTGCAGCGGACTTAAAATCTTGGATCTGAACGGAGCTTCCTTCTGCATTCTTCACTGGCTCGCTGTTCTCCTGGAAAACCGGGAGTTTGATGTGCCCTCCGGTCTGGCCTTGGAGGCAAAGGAGTATCTCCTGAGTCATTTTTCTGTGGATTATCAGAACCAGGATGCCATCATTGGATACCGGGCGGACGACAGCTACTTCTCCTTCGCTCAGGATTTTATCAACGGCACGATCTCATACCGGCAGCTCAACAATGCGTTGCATCTGGGAAAACTGGGGCAACAATTTGTACTGAAGAGTCAAGAGGCATTCGACAGGATCCGCTTCCTGGGCTATGAAGTGGCAGATCACGATGAGTGGTATGCGAAAAAGATGCTGCGCGATCGCACCGCCCGCCGGGAATACTTCAGTGTAGAGCGCAACAGACGCCAGCGAGGTGATTTGTATATCACACAGATTCTGGATGAGGAGATGAAGCCAGATGATGAACGCTTACGATAAGGTCTATCTGGAGAAGGCCCGCACCGCCCTCGGCCGGATGCTTGATTTTGCGGTACATGACCTGGGGTATGGCCTTGAGCAGTTCTATGAACTGTTCCTGGCGTCTGGCGCCGCAGACCGCTTCGGCGCCGGCGACTACACATTGCTCGTCGGAAAATCCGGTGTTGAACTAGCCTATGATGTACTGGATCGATCCGGCATCCAGGTTGTACGAGTGAAGCCAAACTACCCTGTGGACAGGAGCAGCGAATACTGGACCGGCTGGGCGCTTGCTTATTATCAATGGGAAACCGGACTCACATTTGAGGAGATTAACACCTATATTCCCATTCAGCGTATCGCCGACCTCTATCATCCCTTTCACGAAATGGATATCCGTCAGTTCTGTGACAAAATGAATGAGCTGTATCGGGCGGCAAAGCCGGACACCAACCTGAAGCTGCACAGACAGAAGGCGGACCTGACCCAGAAGGAATTGGCCGACACATCCGGCGTTCCCCTGCGGACGATCCAGCAGTATGAACAGCGGCAGAAGAATATCAACAAGGCACAGGCGGAGTATCTGGTGATGCTGGCCAGAGTACTATGCTGTGATGTGGAAGACATTCTTGAAAAGGTCTGAAAGCAACACGGATATCCACCACATATGAGCTTGGCCGGTGCAGTGATTCTCAAAGGAACCGCGTTCTCGCATTATGAACGGCTTTCGTATTCAATACACGGCATGGACGGAGATGAAAAAGCGGCACCTACTCCAGTTCCTCAAACTGGGCGCTGAGCAGACGGACGGGTGCGTTCTCTGGTATCATCATTTCTGAATTTAGAGCAAGTACCAGTTGATCGTGGCGCTCAGATACCGTATACTGGTCTTGCTTTTTCTTTGTTCTCACAGACTAAGAATAAAGCAAAGAGCGAGGTTTGGAAACCCTTTCGGGCTCCAAACCTCGCTCACTTTTGTGGGCCTATTTTGCAACGGACCCTTTTTCGGATTACACTTTATCTACGCCTAAAATGTGATATCCAAGTCTGTGCAATGCCAACTCATATGGAGTCAAGCTTTACAATGCACACGCCGGGATACTTGTTTTCATAGTATTCCTTGCTTATTTCTGAAAAGTCACAGGCATAGAAGAACTCATACTTTATCGTAGCTGTCTGATTGGAAAAAAGCCTTTTCAGGTCTGTTGTCAATTTTCTATTGCTTCGATAACTGGTTGCAGCGAAGCATTCGGCGATTATCTCTCCATCAGTGGACTCAATATCGTAGCCGCTAACATTGCCCCAATTTAGAGTGAATGCTTTTCCAGGATAATGACGTAATAAATACTCAACGGCGGTAAGCGTTACAAAATAAGTCTGGCTTTGATTGATAACCTCCACTAAGTTTTCGGGTTTCCCAGATAATGGTTCAGTGGCAACCTTTTCAAACTTGAATTGCATGAAAATTTCTTGTGCATTCTCACTTTCAATCAGGGTTCTTATATCCTGCACACTCTTTTTGAGGTTGGATAGTATAGTTGTTTTGTATCTGCTAAGTTCCTCCGTATCGCTAATGGTCACCGCGTTAGTCATGGGCTTCTCCTTTATTGCAAAGCTGTAAATATTTCACCTTCGATACTCAGAATGTCGTCCATTGGTATCTTTGCCCCATTTCGCATCACGATCAATCTGCCGAAGTCATCTATCTTTCTCACTGATCCAGTCACTTCGACATATGCTCCGCCGGCTTTGCGTTCGTCTGGCTTAAAGTAGGTGAGTGTGACTTCCGGCATGTCCTCCATCCTGTCAATAAGGAATTGGAATTTCATGTTTAGGCTGCTCAGAGCCTCCTCGTCCACTTCAATCTTTCCTTCTGTCTGCCGTCCCGTTTCTTGTATAGCATCTTCGTAGCCTGTGAGGGCGGCAAAGGGCGAAAATTGAGCAGCTCTATCCTGCATGGACATTGGAGCCCGTTTAGGGGAAACATGATGGGGAAGACTGATAATATCCTCATATGGATCCATTTGTGACCTCTTTCCCGCTCCAAAGCAATTCATATTCCAGCACATGACTCAGTAATTTTCGGGGTTCCACATTGAATTTCTTGGCCACTTCAATCATATGGTCATCTATAAGGTGCAGCCCAGCCTCTTCACACTTTTCGAGCGTCGTTTGTTCATTGAACCACAGATCAACGATACCGCTAGGCCTTGCGCCAAGTTTTTCAAATAATTTCTGACTTGCCATATTTGTTGGCTCAATCCTCACGATATACTTTGAGACGCCCAAGCGCGATTTCATTTCATCCAGCATGGCAGTGAGGGCAAGGAATCCGATCCCATGTTTTGTCCACTCAGGCAGCAATTCAATGGCGATTTCCCAAATGGGCTGAGCGGTGTTTTTAATCCCACAGTACCCAATGTAGTCTCTGCCTTTTACGATAGACAACATGAGGCTTTTATCCTCGTTGTGCTCGCGCCACACGAGGTCCAGAAACGGCTCTTTCTCCTCCATGGACTGTATAAGAGGATTTGCTTTCTGAAGCGTGTCAAAGATTTCGCGGTCACACGGCTGCACAGGTCTAAGGAAGATCGTCTCATTGACAGGAATTAGGGTGCCGGATTTCCAAAAGGAAGTCTTGGTCTCCGCACCCTCTTTATCTGCAATGGCGCGCTCCACAAGAAGCCGAGATAATTCCGTATCATCCTTCTGCGTGAGTCTCTGAATAACAGCATCCCGCTTTTCTTCAAATGATTTGCCATCGTCAGCATCCAGTATGTCCAGCGCTTCCTGTAAAACCATGTTGATGCTATTTTTCTTTACATTTTTAGTAATTTCGCTTTTATCCATCCCATTCACCCGTTTAACCGCGCACTACGCCTTATGGCCGCCAATCTGCTGATTGCGTTCCTTGGCAGTCGCACCATCTTCCAGGTTCATACCTTTCAAAATCGCGTTCTTCCCGAACTTCTTCTTGATGGCCAGCATAGCTTCCTGCATTTTTTGCTCGCGCTCCAACTCTTTCTGTTCCTGTTCCTGCCGAGCCTTTTGTGCGGCGTAATCAGTAAAAAGATCAAGCTGCTCAAGCGAGTCGCTTTTCTTAGGAGCTGAATTCTTGGGGAGGACATGGTTTGCCACCACATTCAACCTTCGGATCAGGAGACTCTGGTCTACAATGCGATCGAAAAGCTCCGCCGCAGCACACATTATTTTTCGCGTGGATGATGTGTGGCCGTCGAGATTGATTGTGCCATGAGCGTGCTTGGGTATCTGCCGCCCATAATGGTCTTTTACAACCTCACCGTGGTACTTTGCCCTGCGCACAGGATCAGTAAGATTTTCTATGTCGTACCCTATTGTTACCACAATCTGATCGGTGACAAGCCCCTTATCCACCAAATCCAGAGATAGCATATCCGCCATCTCCCGCAGGACCAGCCGTGCCTTCTCCGCAGTATATGGGTGCTGGAGAACTTGACCAGAACCGAGACTGTTCGAGCTTGGTTGGTATGCCTTGATTGCCTTAATGGTGCAAGGTTCCCAGCCCCAGGCATGGTCGATCAGCAATTCCGCATTCTTTCCAAAGAGCTGATACAGTAGATCCTCATTACGTTCTGACATCCGAGCCACATCGCCCATGGTGAACATCCCATGCGCTTCCAGCTTCTTTGCATAGCCACGGCCTACCCTCCAGAAGTCCGTGAGTGGCCGATGCGACCACATGGTCTTTCGGTAGGTCATTTCATTCAGTTCAGCGATACGCACACCATTTTCATCCGCTGGAATGTGCTTTGCCACAATGTCCATCGCCACTTTGCAGAGGTAGAGGTTGCTGCCAATCCCTGCCGTAGCTGTGATGCCGGTGGTTTCAATGACATCCAGAATGATCTTCATGGCAAGTTCATGGGCCGACAGCTTGTAGGTAGATAGGTAGTCGGTTACATCCATGAACACTTCGTCTATGGAGTAGACCACAATATCCTCAGGGGCAATATACTTCAGGTAGACCTCATAAATCCTTGTGCTGTATTCCATGTAATAGGCCATACGGGGCGGGGCGATGAGGAAGTCAATCTCCAGCTTTGGGTTTTCTTGCAACTCAGAATAGAAGTGAGACTTACCTTCGAGCACTCTGCCCGGAGCTACCTGTCTTCGCTTGGCATTCGCTTCCTTCACACGCTGCCTGACCTCGAAGAGCCGGCCGCGTCCGGAGATGCCGTAGGTTTTCAGTGTGGGTGTGACTGCCAGGCAAATGGTCTTATCGGTGCGGCTTTCGTCTGCTACGACCAGGTTGGTGTCCATCGGGTCAAGGCCACGCTCCCGGCACTCCACCGAAGCGTAGAAGCTCTTGAGATCTATCGCGATATAAGTGCGCTGCTTCAATGCCTGGGCAGCCTCCTTTCTAACACCATCTGCTTACTGGAAATTGTTCATCACTCATTACATCACTCATGCAGATGAATTCGATGAGCGATGACCATGTTAGTGCCGCGTAGAATATGCTGTTTTTGTTGATTATATCATGTATTGCGTATTCCATCAAATGACGCGATTGGGAAATCCCTGGCTTTCATCACCCCACAATGTGAAAAAGCCGGCTCGGATCACTGAACCGAGTCGGCTTCTCTTCTTATTCAATAGAGAGTCCACCAGTAGTCGAATACTTTGCGATATTGATTGCCCTTCTTTGGCAGGCCACGATACTTGCGGACCATGTGATTTGCCTTCCGTTTCAGATACTGTTGACGATTGCTAGACTTCATGTACTGAATATGCAGTCCAGAATGGAGCAAGGTTGTCAGTTCCTCGTAGTCCCCCATAATATACCCTATGTTCGGCGCATACCCGCAGTGCTGGAGGAGGAACAGAAGATGATCCATATGCCTGACGCGCTGCAAACGCCGGTATTGGCGTCCAGATCGGCGCCCACAACCGGTCTCCGCTTTAGTGGATTCCATTATCTCGTCGATCCGCTTGTTTAACTCTTGCTCTGTCATATGTTTTCCTACTCTGAACGGTTCGGGTGATGGGGTTGAGCCCATACCAGGATCCTCGCTGTTTTGCGTGGTATTCCCGCTGGGCTTTTTTACTGCGCTTGTCCAGTGGGATCAATTGCGTCATGGCCATCCACCTCCTCTACGTTGTCTCGATGTTGGTTGCACCAGAGTGCTTTGCAGGTATCCAGGTAGTCTGTATAACCTAGCAACATCATCTTGTCTGGCAGTTCCTCCAGCGCCGACAAGAATCGCTCCTCATCGCGTTTCCGCACATGGCAGAAGATCACGCGGTACGGAGAATCATCCCGTCCGTATTCCTCCCGGAAATGGACCCGTACCTGATGCTTCAGGAAAAGCTGGTCAGCAAGGTAGGCCTCTGTATCCAGGAAAACGTAATGCGTGTAGAGCAGCGATCGCCGGTCAATGTGCTGATACAAATCCGTGTGTTGCAAAAAAGTCCTCCTTTATGACAATCACATTACAATTGGATAGAATCGCTTGCTATTTCAGTGCATTTCGGTTATCCTAAAATACTCCGCTGCGGCGGAGATCATCCTGATGAATGGAGGCGATCCATTATGTCCATGATTCAGTTTCCTGTGATCGACCCTGTGGCTACCGGAGCAAATATCTGCCGGCTCCGGAAGGCTCGCGGCCTGACGGTCCGAGATCTTCAGCACTATTTCGGATTTGAAGAGCCGCAAGCGATCTACAAGTGGCAGCGGGGGCAGAGCCTGCCCAGTGTAGATAACCTCTATGCACTGAGCGCTTTGCTCCAGGTTCCAATGAACGAGATCATCATCTCCACTTCACATATCGTTTCTTTCGAGCAGCAGGCAGCCGCCTGCTGCTCAGGTCTTTTTATGCAGAGATCCCTTCAGGTGCGGTGGGCATGGCAGAATTTCAAAACCGCTTAGACCCTTATCCGCTTGTCCGCCCATGAGTTTGTCATGATCCAACCGGACCACCGATCGACCCAGGGTGAACATGCGACTTGCAATATAATTTCACGCCATTATGGCAAGTATCAGGGAGGCGAAAGGTTGAATTCTGCGCTGGCAACGAATGTATGGTAGAAGTGACGCCATGGCACTGAATGAAGAAGGAGTCGTCTGACGCTTGAAACATCATGAGTTATGAGCTCAAGTAGCATTTTCGAGATGCTGACCATTCTTTTCTTTGCTGGGGTTTGCGCAGCATCATAATTCATCTGCGCCTGAACCGATCATCACTGTCTATCCATTCTGCCATGCCCGCCACACCCGAAGGTGAGGCGGAGCTGCTCAGTCTTCCGCTGCTTTTTCGATGAAATCGGTGAGGATCTCATCGAAGCTGTCGTTCATGTCAAAGGGCGGCTCATAGGACACCTCCGTATTGACCATGCACTTGTCCAGGGACGTGGAGATCTCGTCGGCCTTCTTGCTCAGCGCCGTGGCCATGCCCCGGATCTTATTCCGATCGAAGTCGATGGTGGTGACCTGTGTGGCATCACAGCGGTAGGAGACCTGGTTTCCCTCGCCGTTGAATCGGAAACCGGAACCGCCGCCGGCGATGGTCTTTTCACTGTTGCGCAGCATGGCCATGTGACGGAACACCTCGGCCAGATCCTGACGCTGCCGGTTCAGCCCCACCTCGCTGTCCATATCCAGTTCCAAAGAGTTTTTTGCGGCATGGATGGCCTTACACAGTTTCTCCCGCTCCTCCAGCAGGGACATGAGGAAGGCGGCAACCTCATTGGCGTGGCCGGCATATTCACTGGGAGCTGTCTCCTCCACCACAGCGTCCTGGGTGTCGGACATGACCTTGCTCCGCAGATGTGTGGTCTTGACCTTGACGATATTGCGCCGGTCCTGAAGGATGGCAGTGGCCTCGCACATCAGGCCTTTCAGCTTATTCTGGAATCGAAACGCATCTTTCATATTCATGGCTCTTACCTCCTATCTCACGCTCGTTGGAACGATTTGATGGGTTAAGCATACCGCGAACATACTTCCTTGTCATTGAACTGCTGGTTGAATATGACTCAATTTGCTTTTTCGTGTCAAATTATATATTGCGAACTTGCTTTTTCGTGCATTTTGTAGGAAAACGAACTTGCTTTTTCGTGCTCGTCTGTGATACACTGAGGGCAAGCAGAGCATACTATACTAGGAGGGAGTGATATTTTCATGTTAAGGCGCAAAATTTATGACCGCTTGGTCTCTTGGAAACAAAACAGTAAGGGCAGCAGTGCGCTGCTCATCGATGGAGCCAGGCGCGTAGGAAAGAGCTATATTGCCGAGCAATTTGCGGCCGACGAATACCGCACCCATATTACGATTGATTTTGGTAATGCACCTAAGGATGTCCTTGATCTTTTCGTTTATGACAGTGCGGATCTGGATCTCTTTTTTGCAAAACTGGCCGCCTTCTATTCGACAACACTGCACAAACGAGAATCCCTGATTATTTTTGATGAAGTACAGCAGTACCCCCGCGCCAGGCAGCTCATTAAATATCTGGTGGCAGACGGCAGGTATGACTATCTGGAAACCGGCTCTCTCATTCGGCTCAAGAAAAATGTCCAGGACATTATCATCCCGTCTGAAGAGGAACATATCGAGATGTTTCCCATGGATTTTGAGGAATTCCTGTGGGCTATGGGTGACGAAGCAACAGTGCCGCTCATCCGCCGCTGCTTTGAAACGAGAAAACCATTGGGTCAGCCGCTGCATCGGAAGGTCATGAACGATTTCAGGCAATATCTTTTGGTCGGGGGAATGCCGCAAGCGGTTCTTGCCTATTTGGATGGGAAAAACTTTGAGGCGGCGGATGAAGCAAAACGCCGGATCCTCCGTTTGTATCGTGATGATGTTTCAAAGTTTGCCGAAGGGTATGAGGATAAAGTCTTTGCCATTTTTGACGGAATTCCCGGGCAGCTGTCTAAAAAGGAAAAGAAGTACACCCTTTCTTCTCTTGATAAGAATGCCCGGTTCCGCACATTTGAAGATTCCTTCATCTGGCTGAGCGAGGCGATGGTCGTAAATACCTGCTTTAACGCCACCGATCCCAATGTGGGGCTCGCCCTCAGCGCTGATCACACAAAGCAAAAGTGCTATATGGCTGACACAGGGCTGCTGGTAACGCTGACATTCATGGATAAGTCCTATACCGACAATGAGCTTTATCGCGCGATCCTCTTTGATAAAATGGATATTAACGAAGGAATGCTGATGGAAAATATGGTAGGACAGATTCTGAGGACCAACGGCCACAAACTGTACTTCTATTCCCGGTCTGACAATGAGCATCGGGAGAATCATATGGAGATTGACTTCCTCATCACAGAGGGGAAAAAGATCTCGCCCATCGAGGTGAAATCCGGCAACTACCGATCCCATTCCTCGCTGGATAAATTCAGGACCAAGTTTTCTTCGAAGGTCGGTCAATCCTACATCCTCTACACGAAGGATGTGATGACCAAGGACAACATTCTCCACCTTCCTCTCTACATGGCCATGTGCCTATAAAGCCCACACTCTCAAACTGCGTGTTCACCAAGTATCAAAATAAACCTCCTCGACAATCGTCTCAATTTCTGTTGCTGGCAAGGGATTCATGACGTAAATCATAGTGCTAATTAAAACGAAGGTCTAAATTGAGACCACTGACGATCAGAGGTGCGTGAATATGAGGTATGGCTATTGCAGAACATCGAAACCCAAACAAAGCATTGATCGGCAGATCCGTAACATCAAGGCTACCTACCCCGATGCCATCATCGTACAGGAGGTCTTCACCAGGACACGTCTGGACCGGCCGGAGTGGCTGAAGCTGATGCGCAGGATCCAGCCTGGGGATGAGATCGTCTTTGACAGCGTATCCCGGATGAGCGGTGATGCCAAGGAGGGATTCGCTGCCTACGAGGAGCTATATCAAAAGGGTGTGAACCTTGTTTTTCTGAAGGAGCCTCATATCAATACCGAAACCTACAAGAAGGCCCTTGAGAACAACATTCAGCTGACAGGCAGCAATGTGGATTATATCTTGGAGGGCGTCAATCGTTACCTGCTGGAGCTGGCCAAGGAGCAGATCCGCCTGGCGTTTGAACAGTCCGAGAAAGAAGTCCAGGATCTGCACCAGCGAACCAGGGAAGGAATTGAAACAGCCCGCCTCAACGGGAAGCAAATTGGACGCCCCAAAAACAGCACAGTGGTGACGAAGAAAAGTATTGAATCAAAAGAGGTCATTAGAAAATTGTCCAGAGAGTTCAAAGGCAATCTTAGCGATGCCGAGGTTATGCGGCTGACTGGTTTGGCTCGGAATACTTATTACAAATACAAGCGCGAGTTGCGCGATGAAGCATAAAAAATATGGGCCCCTAGGAAACAATCAGTGTTCCTGGGGGCTTTGTTAATCATCCTTATACCACATTGACTTTCTACATAGAGTAGTCGTTCAAGACTTGAGTGGTCGAGCGATACGAGCTGGATATCAGGAGTTGTAATTTTTACAGCTCTTGATTAAAATATAACTACAGATTTCTAAGTCCAAGAAATGAAAGGCATTGGGTAGCAGACCATTCAGCAGATTTACGCTATTAGGATTAGATGCTGTTGGTCTATACTCTGATATCATCGTGCATAGTACTTGGCACCTATGCTGGAGGAATTCAATATGATCACCGGAGAAATGAAAAATAAAGTTGATGCCATTTGGGAAACTATTTGGACGGGAGGTATCACAAGTCCGATTACTGTTCTGGAGCAGATTACTTATCTAATGTTCATGAAGTTGCTGGATGACAATCAGCTGAAAGCAGAAGCTAACGCGAACCTACTGGGCGTTCCTCTGAAGAACAAAGTGTTTCAGGATGGCATGTGTGTAATCAGTCAGAATCCCCGGGTGGAAACGGAATACAAAAACCTCCGTTGGAATGTATTCCATAATTTTGAACCCGGAGAAATGTTGTCCAACATTCAGACCTATGTGTTTCCCTTTATCAAAACTATTGGTGAGGGCAAAGACACAGCTTTTAGTCGCTACATGAAAGATACGGTATTTCTGATCCCTACAGCTAAGGTGCTTGCCAAGGTTGTGGATGGCATCGACGCCATGGACATGAACAATAAAGATATCATGGGCGATGTCTATGAGTATCTTCTTGGGAAAATAGCTGCCGCTGGCGAGAACGGTCAGTTTCGAACTCCGCGCCATATCATCAACATGATGGTGGAGTTAATGCAGCCTACACTCAAGGACTCAATTCTAGACCCAGCTATGGGGTCTGCCGGATTCCTGTTGTCCAGTGCAGCCTACATCAGTGATCACCAGAGGAAAGAACTGATGAAAAACGAGAATATGCGCTACTTCAAATCCGGTCTGTTCTCAGGATTTGATACTGATCAATCCATGCTGCGCATTGGGGCAATGAATATGATGCTCCATGGAGTGGAGGATCCTCATATCACCTATCTGGATTCTCTTTCTGGCGAGAATCACGAAAGAGATCAATATTCACTCATTATGGCAAATCCACCATTCACAGGGAGTGTATTCCAAGAGGAAATCAGCAAAGATCTGCTTAGCTTGTGTAAGACCAGGAAAACCGAGTTGCTATTTGTAGCACTGTTTACAAAAATGCTGAAAGTCGGCGGACGATGTGCCTGCATTGTTCCTGACGGTGTTCTCTTTGGTTCATCCAAGGCACATAAAGCAATTCGTCAGGAGCTTGTGGAGAATCATCAACTACACGCTGTAATTTCCATGCCCTCTGGAGTATTTAGACCATATGCTGGCGTTTCGACCGCAATTTTAATTTTCACCAAGACCAATGCTGGTGGCACAGAAAATGTTTGGTTCTATGATATGAAAGCCGATGGTTACAGTCTGGACGATAAACGATCGGAAATCAAGGAGAACGATATCCCTGATATTATCACTCGATTCCGCAATCGCGAGGGAGAAGCTGAGCGGGAGCGTACTGAACAGAGTTTCTTTGTGCCGAAACAGGAGATCGTAGATAATGGGTATGATCTCTCAATTAACAAATATAAACATGTCGAATATGTTCCAGTTGAGTATCCATCCACACAGGAAATCATGTCCAATCTTCGCAAACTAGAGATGCAGATTGGCCAGACAATGGATGAGCTTGAAAAACTATTAGGACTATAACTTCGGATTTGTGGGGATGAACGATGGCATATAACTGGACATATAAGCGGATTGGCGATGTATGTACTGTTGAACGTGGCGGTTCACCACGCCCAATAGATACATTTATTACAGATTCAAATGACGGCATCAATTGGATAAAAATCGGTGATGCTGATGATTCGATGTACATTACTAAGACCGAGCAGAAGATCAAACCTGAAGGAATGAAAAAATCTCGGTTCGTCGAGCCAGGTGATTTCCTTCTATCCAATTCTATGAGCTTCGGTAGGCCGTATATACTTAAAATAGATGGCTGCATTCACGACGGATGGCTTGTTTTGAGAGACAATAACGGTGCTTTTGATAAGCGCTTCTTATACTTCTACCTGAGTTCGCCGACTACATATCGCCGATTCAAATCAATGGCTGTTGGCGGTGTTGTAAACAATCTGAATAGCGAGATGGTTCGTAAGGTTGAAGTGCCTATTCCACCGATGAATGAACAAATTGAGATTGTCAATATCCTTGAAAAAGCACAGGCAATAATCTCTGCACGTAAGCAGCAACTTACCGAACTAGACAACCTCATTAAAGCCCGATTTGTCGAATGCTTTGAATCCAAATCCTGGATCACGGTGCCTGTTGGATCAATTATGAGAAATATGCGAAACGGTATTTCTCCCTCAAATCGTGGTACCCATCGTGCGAAGGTCTTAACGCTTTCTGCCATTACTCAAGGTGCGTTTTCCCCAAATGCTTGGAAAGATGGGGCATTCGATATTGAACCTCCGATTGAAAAACGAGTAAGTGCAGCAGATTTTTATATGTGTAGGGGAAATGGCAACAAAAACCTTGTGGGAGTAGGGGCTTATTCAAAATATGACCGACAAGATTTGGTTTTTCCCGATACTATAATAGCTGCAACCGTTGACCTCCAGAAAGTATGTTTACCATATCTATTCCATGCATGGAAAAGGCCGTCTATTCGTAAACAGATTGAACGTAGTGCCAGAACAACCAACGGAACATATAAGATTAACCAGCGTGTGGTATCCAGTGTAGAACTGAGCTTACCACCTATGGAATTGCAAAGGGAGTTTGCAACCTTCGTCGAGCAGGCCGACAAATCAAAAGTTGCCGGCGTGATGTAACATGAATTACTTTTTCAATATCATATAGAGTGGGGGGAATCGTCATGACATTGGAGCAAATGAGTTCTAAACTAGAGCGTGCAAAGAACGCCTCAACATATATTGACTGTGCGTTACTTTGCCGTGAACTTTTAGCGGATGCAGTTGACTACATCTATAGTAAACGCGGCGCTAAAATACCGCCTAAAGCCTCCATGTTGGAACTAATTGATAGCCCAATCGTGACTGGATATATCAACGATGCGGATATCGTAAATGCCCTCCATTACATCCGTATCCTTGGTATGAATGCCAAGCATGGAAGAAGTGTTCGCAAGAAGGAGGCCAATCTTGCCTATGACAATATTGCATGCTTGCTTGGCCTGCTTACCTCTAGAGAAAATGGAACAGAGTCAACTTATCAGAAGCCCCCCTACATGAGCGAAGCTGTCACTCGTAGATTGTATATTGACCTTTATCTGAAAGAAGCCGGATGGGATGTTCTGGATGTTGAAAACCTTCCCCAGCCTGCCAAAGCCGCTATAGAAATCAAAGTAGATGGAATGCCAAATGCGCAAGGCTTTGGCTTCTGTGATTATGTCCTTTATGGAAAGGACGGCAGACCACTTGCCATCATCGAAGTTAAGAAAACTTCTGTTGCGCCTGAAAAAGGACGTCATCAGGTGGATTTATATGGCGAGTGCATGAAAAAGGTGTATGGCTATAAGCCTATTCTCTACTACACTAATGGCTACAGTACGAAAATCATAGATGGCATTTACCCTGATCGTCCAGTTATGGCATTTCACACCATGGAAAATCTGGAGTTAATGCTTCAACGCAGAACCCGTGGTAATATTGCCGACCTAACCATCAACGATGAAATAACCAATCGTCCATATCAAAAGATGGCCATCACCAACATCTGTGAATGGTTAAATGCTATGCACCGACGTGGCCTTCTGGTCATGGCAACCGGCACAGGGAAAACTCGGGTGGCCATTTCACTCGTGGATGTGCTCACTCGTAACAATTGGGTGAAGAATGTCCTATTTCTTGCAGACCGCACTTCTCTTGTGAACCAAGCAAAACGAAACTTTGCCAAACTGATGCCCAATATGAGCATCTGTGAACTCTCCGCCAGTGGCGAGAAGGATTTCAACGCTCGCCTTATGTTTTGCACCTACCAGACAATGATCAATTACATAGATGCAGAAGACAAGCGGTTCTCAACTGGCCGTTTCGACCTCATAATCATTGACGAGGCACACCGAAGCATCTTTAACCGTTACGGCACCATTTTTAAGTATTTTGACAGTTTCCTTATTGGACTAACCGCAACTCCAAAAAATGATGTGGATGCCAACACCTACCAAATTTTTGGCTGCGAAGCAGGTATTCCCAACTTTGATTATACCTTGGATGAGGCGGTCAAAGAAAAATATCTAGTCGGATATCATGTACTCAATCGAACTTCCAAACTTCTATCTAAGGGTATTGATCTTCAAAAACTAACCGAAGATGAAAAAGCGCAGTTAGATGAGTATCTAGAGGAAGATCCTCCTACTCCGGACTTTAATATTCCCGGAAACGAAATCTTCAAATATTTGTTCAACAAGGATACCTGCCGCCAAGTACTCGAAGAACTGATGAGATGGGGATATCGTGTTGAAGGAGGTGAAACGATAGGCAAAACCATCATCTTTGCCTACAACCACAATCATGCACAGATGATCGTGGATTGTTTTCATGATCTGTATCCCGCATACCCGGCTAACACATGTCAGTTGGTGGACTATTCTGTGGACTACAGTGACGATTTGGTTCTGAAGTTTGAAGAAGATGATGAGTTTCGTATTGCTGTTTCTGTTGACAAGTTGGATACCGGTGTCGATGTCCCATCTGTTCTCAATCTGGTATTTTTCAAAAAAGTGCACTCTAAAATCAAGTTTGTTCAAATGCTCGGACGGGGCACCCGACTGTGCGAGGATCTCTATGGGCCGGGCAAAGATAAGAGCGGATTTCAGATTTTTGACTATTGTGGAAACTTTGAATTTTTTGACCAGCATCCTGACGGTAAAGAAGGCAAAGAGATTCTGACACTGTCACAGCGTCTTTTTCAAATACGCCTTGATATGTTGTTTGAGCTTCAAAAGCTGGAGTACCAGGAAGATGCATGGTTTCATTCTTACTATGATCAAATCAAAACGGAATTGCATGGTACGATAGTGAAGATCAAAGCTCATAGTAACCGCATCCAGGTGCGGGAGGCTATGCAGTATGTGGACAAGTATTATGATCTCGATACCTGGGTGTCCCTGTCCCCTGTTATGGTGAAAGAGGCTAAAATCCATATTTCTCCGTTGCTCGATAGCGGTCTGAACGGAGATTATTTGAGTGTGGCTTTCGATGTACGGATGTATCATGTCGAAAACGCATTGTTATCCGGCACCGGCATAAAAAGTGTTTCTGATCATATTAAAAATATCCGACTGATTTCACAGTATCTGCTGTCCGAAAAAGCGTCTGTACCACAAGTTCTGAAAAAAGCTTCAGACCTAAAAACTATGATGAGCGAAGAGTTCTGGACTACTGCCACAATTCAACAGTTGGAGATGTATCGCTCTTCCTTGCGAGACTTGATGCAGTTCCTAGTTGGATCTGGGAAAAAGAAGTTTGATATTGATATTGCAGATGAAATTGAACAAGCGGAATATCAACCTGAAGATACAATGATTGATATTCGAACCTATCGCGAAAAAGTCATTGATTACCTAGCAGAGCATCTGAACAGTGCGGTAATCAAAAAAATTCATAATCTGGAGCCCATCACAAATGCCGATATTGCCGAGCTTGAACGCATATTGTGGCATGAGCTTGGCACAAAGGCTGAGTACGATGAAACGACTGATATTGGCAACCTAGCAGCATTTGTACGCAGCCTCATTGGACTGAGTCAAGAAGCTGTCAATGCCAAATTCAGTGAATATCTCAATGGAACCCTATTGAACGCTCAGCAGCAGGAGTTTGTACGCACAATTATCAACTATGTCAGAGAAAACGGAGATATCGAGCTTGAAGATATGGTCAATACCGAGCCATTCAACAACTACGATCTGAACGAGATTTTCGGCCTTAATTTGCCTGTTATGATTGCAGTAATCCGGACACTGCATGATGCGGTACAGGTAGCACGCATTCAGCCTAGGTAAGCAGCCAATTAGTCAACGGTGAATTGCGAAGAAAAACAACGCATGGCCCCCAGGAACGGAGTATCCGTTCCCTGAGGGCCATGCCCTTTTCTGCATTTTATTATCCTGACTTTATTTAGGCGTACAGCCACCGCCTTGCACTGGGAATGGGTTCACACCTTTGTAGACGGTGTGTTTGCTTGGAGATGGCCTAGCAGCTGGTTTCCTTCGAATCGTACTTCCCATAAGAGCCTTTAATTTTTCTATCTTTGCATCGAGTTTTGGCGTGGGTTGCCCGGCTCGTTTAGCTTGCGCCTTGGCCTGCATTAGACGCTGATACTGCTGCTTCTGGGATAACTGTTGCCTTTCTTTTGCCATTGTCGCTCCTTTCTCTACAACAGGTGAAAATGCGAATAATATCAAGGATATCTATGACCTCCCCGTTCAAACACTCCGTCTATTTCGTCGATTCAATCTTTTAAGACCTCGAATGCAATATCTGCGACCTTATCCAATTGGATTTTCTATATCATGGTGGTGTAGGCTTTTTTTAGGGACTCGACTCGGTTTTCTACATCAATATTATCTTCATTTTGAGGTACATGAACACGAACCAGTTCCTGGCGTGTCTCCTCGTCATAGAGTACTATGCCAGCGTTCTCCGCCACAATATAGCGATTTCCCAGTCGCAAGCACTGTCCCATATCCTCTCGTGACAGTTTGGACTCGTCGATAGCCCGCAAAAAAGGCTGGTAGGTATTTTCCGACCATTTCCGCTCGGTCATCATAACCGAGAAGTGATAGGGAGCCTCAGTATAGTTCTCCCATGTATATTTCCCATAACTGCCTGGCCGGAAGAAGTCGTATTTGATGTAATAGTAGCGCCAGGGATAGATCTGCTGTTGTTCGCAACTGTCAAGGTAAGTCGCCGCCATATTATCAAGAAAAGTGTCGTTAAATTCCTCCGTACTGGAAAGAAGCTCGGCCAAGATGCGTTTTGTCTCATCAAAACCAACGCTCTTGTTGCTCCGATGGAACAGGGACCGCCATGCCTTAGTATTCCGCTTGGACTTAGTCCCAAGTTGGTAATGTGTCCGATTTTTCTCCTGTTGTCCATAGAAACCGATTGACATCAGCGCACAGTCTACCTTGTCCCAATCACAAGCAAACAGCTTCTCGAACCGAGCGAAATGTTCCGGGTGTTCCAGCCCAACGATGCTGATTTGCCCCTGGAGCAACTCATGATCTTCTAGTGCAAATAGGTCTTCCGCGTACTCGGGGTGAACTGACAGCCAGTTAAGTTTGTCCACTTCCTCCTGGAGCTGAGTCGGGTTGAGAGAGCGTTCATAATCCAGACGTACTTCTCCGGTGCGAATAATCTCTTCGACGTGCTTTAGGATTGTGGGCATACGGTTGCCAGTGGAGCGGTTCTCGCTGTCGCTGATTTCGTCCTCCGAGTTTTGGATTAGGTTATTGACGATCCGTAACCGGCGCACAAACTGCTCCTCTGAAATCTCAGGCCAATGTTCCAGATAGATTACAATGGCATAGAGCAGGATGATACGGCCCAAAGGGAAACTGCGGTTGCCGTTACCCATAATGTCGGCATAGTTTTGAAGGCAGTCTGCAAAGATGTCCAACTCATACCGATTTTCTACCCGAATTTTTCCCGCTTCGTGTTCGTGGGAGATGAACTTCTCCAGAAACGCAGTTGGGCTTGCCTCCGCCAGACGGCACCAGCAATCAAACCAGTTCTCCAGCTTTTCTATATGCGATTCAACGTGTTCGGTAGCCGGCGAAAAATATTCATCCAGAAGGTCGAACACATCATCGCTTTTGCCCTGGGTGGTTCCTCCCTCCTGATAGCAGATGATGTCGCAGATGAACCGAAAATATCGCAGGAATTCGTCATCAATGATGTTATCCTCACCTCGATACCGCCAGAGCATATCCGTCCAGTCAATATCGATTTTCTTCATAATACGATTTGCCACTTCGCCACTGATTTGCCGAAGTGAATGCTCCAGTTCTGCCTTGAAGTGTTCAAAAAGCGTAAGCGGTTTTCCACGGGAGTTCATCTTAATGTAGAGTTCATCGGTCAGGCCCATGTCCCGGATCGGGAGAAAGTAAAAGCTGATTGCCCCCTCTTTCAGCCTCTCCCAGAGATCTGGCACATCGCCGAAGGTTTCGTCAATGGCGTCCAGCATTACCAGCATCGAGCGGATGGTGGGATCCTTCTGCCAGTCCAGTGGAAACCATGCCTGGTCAATGATTTCTTCTGAGATCGGCATCGTAAAAGAAGGCACATAGCTACCAACCAGCCTTGCACAAAAGTCTCGCGCGCTGTACCGGGTCTCATAGCTGAAGTTTTGTAGAAATGCGCAGTTATCTTCTGGTGCATTTACACGGCGTGCTGCATACCAATGCAGTAGGAACATCGTAGTCAGCCGCTGCTGACCATCTAGAGGCGTCATAACGCCGTTGACATCCACATCCCCATAAACGAAGTCCAACGTGATGGGTGACTCTGTGACAGCGGCTCGCAGAGCCTGAAGAAACCGCTTGCGGACACGGGTGACATCAGCATCCAACCGTCCCTGGGCGTAATCTCGCTGAATAATCGGGATGATGATTTTCTGAATGACTACAGTCCCGTCATCAACAGGGAATTCTGTGGAAAAGAGATCCATGAACGTATGCAGCTGCGTACTCATTCTGCGTCCTCCTTCATCGAGATCTTTTCCTCCAGATACGGTTCAAGTATCCGGTTGATATGTTCTATATAAGCCACCCGGTCTGGTTGCCCCCAGAAATGGAGTTGGTTCTGCGCAGAGGGGGTATAGTATTTCAGGAACACCATCTTGGTACAGAAAGGAATGTACTGGCCGGCCTTGTCCATCTCAACAATGGCATTACGCTTAACATCAAAGGTGGCATTGCTAAGTGCAGCATTGTCGCTCATATTCAGCAGGGCCAGATTGGATATAGCGTGCATATCACTGCCCCGCTCCTTTAGGGTAAGCATCTCCGTGACCTGCTGACTCAGTGGTTCAAATTCCTGTCCCAGCAGTGGCTGTTTAGCCAGGGCTGCCCGCATATCTGCAAGAAGCTGTTCATTCTCTTCGGACAGTGCTTCTACAGAGGGAATGTGCAGTTGCAACCACTCTTTCCACTGCTCCTGCTTCCGCATACCCTTGGAGTTCTGAGCATGGATATGTTCCAAGCTCCAGGCAACCTTTCCGGTGTTCTGATATTTGAAGAGGTGGAAGGGGAAGCGCTGAGTTTGTCCGTCTAACTGCCTTACCGACTCCACATTAAAAAGGAGCAGTAGCCGGCTGAGCTGGCCGTACTCTACGCTGTTTTCATAGCTTAATTCTGCATAGTTCTTCCCAATGCGAACGCTTTCCTTGATCAGGCCATCCAATTCTCTGTTAAATTCCCGCTTCGTTTTTCCATGGGACAGGGCATAAAGCTGCTGTAAGCTTTGAGAACCAGAAGCAATCAGGTAACCGATTTTGTGATATAGTCCGTGATTCTCATACCAGTCTTTCAGCGTAAGGAAAGTGTGCTGAATATCATTCCAAATATCATCCAAACTTTTTTGCTGACGGAGGTGATCAAAATAGAAAAAGGTGAAATACTTCTCTTTCTCATCAGGAGTTTTGCCTGAAATCAGATCCAGCAGCAAGTCGATGCGCGTTTGATATGATGTGCTGATGCGGTTGGTCAGAAAATACCATAGTGCGTCGTCATGCAGTTCCTGTTCGATCCGGTCCCACTGGAGGGAAATCTCCTGTTGCTTCTCAGTAGTCATGGCCGTGTTGCTGCTATAACTTAAGAACATGGCCTTCACCAGTTCGGCACTGGTCAGGAGGATCTTCCCGATGTTCAGACGCGCAAAGAGAGCGATGGCGTCTTCCGCCTCGCCAACCTCATACCAGATGATTTTTACATTTTCATCGAAATACTTATTTATATTCGTCAGAGCAGACTTTTTCTCTTTACTGTTAAACCAGTGTTCAATTGTCAGATAGGCATTACAGATAAACCAATAGTCAATGTTCTCTTCCTGTTTTGTCAGGTCAATATCGCGCAGAAATTCTTCAGATTTCTCTCGTGTTTCATAGCGGAGCGTGAATTTTGGCTCATCAATGAATCCGAAGCTGGCACTGTGCATATACTTATAGATTAAGAACAAAGTAGTTAACCGCTGCTGGCCGTCAATCAGTTCGTAGCTATCAGATAATCTTCGCACCACAACTGGCTGGAGGCAGTAATTGCTCTGACCATTACTGTAAATATCATCCAGCAGGCGTTTAACCTCATCTGAGCCCCAGCGATAACCTCGCTGGTATGAGGGAACGAAAAAGTCACCAGTGATGGAACCAACCAGCTTTGATTCCAGCCTGAGCTCTCCGTCTTTCATAATCATATCTGCTTCCTTCCCCTTAACTATTTTATGGATTGCCATCGAATGCGAACAAGTCATCTTGATGCAAAAGCAACCTCAGCTTATCCGAAATCTGATCAAGTTCAGAAGTAACGGTACGTAACATAGGCCCTGCATAACGAAATGACTTGCCCTCTGTATTGGTCAATTTAAGTTCCCAAATTGCCACATCAGTTGCCATACCGGCGGTCTCACGCTCAGAAAAGTATGCGGCAATCCGTGAGAAGAGGGATTTCGTACATGTTGGTTCCACTTTGAACTGCTCTCGACTGTTCAGGACATAGGTCATATTTTCGTGTAGACACCAGCGAGAGAGCCACACTTTGCCATTTGCGGTCACGGTCAGTCGCTGCTCCACCTCTTCATCAGGAGGAGGAAGGGGACCGTAGCCCATATTATTGGCAACAAGGCGCATCTTTTGGAGTTTTCCTCGGAAGGGAATATACTCGCGCGGCTCCATCTTCCAACACCTCCCCCGTTCATCTTATCTGTGTAAAAGAATACCATAATCGCAGTACCACGTCAAAAATGAATATGTCAATATCAGCCTTATCGCATCTTTTTTAGACAAGCGAACAGTACCATGATAGGGAAGAACACCGCAATCAGCAGGCCAAACAGCAACGCATTATAGGAGGACCAGTCAGCGCTACGGCCACTTCCTGCCATGCCAATCTGGATCACCAGCTTCAGCACAAACAGTATGCAGAGAAGGCCAACAAGGCCAGCCCAGATGTAAAGTAAAATCATGGTATGTCACTCCTATCCTCAGACGACAGCTCTAGTCTGGTTCTGTGCGGATAGGGAGTCAATGATATTCAGCACATTCCAGACTGCTGCCTTCTTTGCCTTGCGCTTCTCTTTTGCCTGCGCTTTGCGGTACCGCTTCGTTCCTCTTATCGGGGGCGCTTTCGGCTGTGGCGCCGGGTACAGCGGGTGCATCATTCGGTAGTAGTCGTGATCAATGATGTAATCCAGGTATTCCTGGAGCGTGGCATAATTGACATGCTGATTGTGGTATCCAGGTACAGGGCTCGCATTCTCATAGTCAAAGTCGTTGCAATGGTACAGCATAGTCCTGTTGCGGTTATCATCAGCCAGGATCCGCCATTTGCTTCTTGGGGATGAGATCGTAATGAAGTTCCGCCGGAGACTGATAGCGAGACCTTTCTCCCGGCAGAGATCCATCAGCTTTTCTTCCTCATCGCGGAACATTTTGACCAAGGGGCTGCAAGCCTTACAGAGACGATAGCCAGCCTTATGTGCCTCAGCAAGTGTCTCAAATGTACCCATATGATCCGGGCTAATTGCATGGTGGTACCGACAAGCGTCAGTATGGATGATTTTGTTCTTGCTGGTTTTGCTGTAGTAGTACATGGAACGCACCTCCTTTATATTCTGGTATCAGGATACCAAAGCAGGTGTCCCATAATCAGTACTGCAAATTTCTCGTTGGGGGCTATATTACAGGCCGAATAGCTGATCCTCAATTTCCTGGATCCGGTCGGCCAAGGCATCTCTACGCTCCTCCCACCGCTCGTGAGCCCTGCTGAAGTGGTCTGCCGGTTCGTCCAGATCCAGCTCCAGGAGCTGATCGTTAAGCTCGTCCAGGTCCATCTGGAGCTCATCCGTCTCGAAACAGTCCAGGTCACTATCGAGGGAGAACGCATTTACACTGTCGGCTCTTTCCGCTTCCTTCAGGGTTTCCTGCATCATGGCAAAGCCAAGGCCGGCCTCGAACACGTCGGTATGGCCATCCCCGTTAAAGTCAAAGAGTCCGCCAAATGGATTATCGAAAAAGCCCATAAAACACACTCCCTTCAGGCAAAATTGTTTGGTATGGTCATTTCGCTAGGCTGATACTAGGGATTGCAACGTTTACAGGGATCGTAGCCTCGGGCGATCAGATCCTCGCGTGAGCCGTAATAATCCTCACGGTTGGATACCTTGATGTCATCGGCGCTGGAGCACGAAGGCAGGTGGAACTTCTCCGTGTTATTGTTCAGCACATAGTCTGCCTGGGCGGTTGATGTCCCAGTCTGTGAATTCGCAGAAGGATTCTGCACTGACGGCGGAGTGACTGGGTCCGTAGTAGCGACAGCACCGTCAAGTGCGCTGTCGCCGGTGGCGTAATTGATCGTAACCCCTGGCTGCACATTGTAGGCGTAGACACAAAAGCAGATGTCATCGCCGGTATCCTCGACGGAGTATCCCTCCATCAAGACGCCGCTGGCCAGCAGGTTGTCGCCTTCAAATATAGGGGTAACGCGATAGAGGACATGGTTGTTCGTTTCCTGAACATAGTCGGCTACCATATTTTCAAAGGGGAGCATACCGTCAATATTGAGGTATCGTGTGCCAGTGATCAGGTTCTCCTCATTTGCATTCTCGCCGGTCAGCTGATAGCCGATGAGATGGCAGCGATTATAGAGGTACTTTCCATCCACGCAATCATACTTGACCGTGTGCCAACCAGTTGGTTTTACCTGGCCAATACTGCCGCGTTCTTCTGTAGGCATGATATCCTGGCCGACGCAGGCATAGGCCATGCTGCACCGTCCTAAGCTGTCCAAGGGGCTGTAGGATTCGAAAGAGGATGTCGTAAGATCCTCTGTGGTGAAGTAAGGAACATTGCCATTGACTGCGACATAGGCAGATCCGGAGTAAGCCGGCACATCACTGACTGAGAATGCCGTACTGGAGCTGATTTGCTCCGACTCCACGGGCGCCGGCGCGTCAGATACATCAGGTTCTTCAGGTGGCTCATCGCCAGTTTGCACCGTCTCTTCAGACTCTCCGGATTGCGAGGGTGCTTCACTGTCCATCGTATCCGTGATCTGAGAGAGATCCGAGTTTGTGCCCGAAACTGCCTGCTCAGCTCCGCAGCCGGCCAGCACGGATAGGGTCAAAACCATGGCCAGGAATGCAGCTATCCATCTCTTCTTCATCTTTCATATACCTCCATTGTGATTTTTTCATGTGAACTGCCAGGGAACTCTTCAGAAGACACCAGCTGCCAAGCAGTCAAATCGACTCCAAACCGCAGGTCGGATGGATAAACTCGGTTCCATCGAAATACGATGATTTTCCGGATCTTATCTTCATAGGGCATCACATCATCCCGTTCAACAAAACAGTAATCATCGGTACCCACTACGGTGAGATAGTCATCACTGGCCACTGCATTGCCGCAGGAGAAGAGCTTTTGAGAATACGGCTCCATCCACAGCTTTTTCCCCGCAGTCAGGCTGGCAATCCGGTCCGCGAGTATGCGATCCCGGCTTTGCCGTCGGTGATTGAACGCCATGCCGCTTCGATCATCAATACAGACTATGAGTATCATTTGGACTACCTCCATAGCGAACGATGTAATATGCGGATGATAACTTCTGGTTTGGATTATAAAAGGGATGCTGTCCCTTTCTCAGGACAGCATCCCAACAGCTTCATAAACATCTTGCCAATAAAAAGCTTTCATGCCATGATGGTCGATCTTCCTTGTGAGGGAGAGGAGCCTTGGCGATGAGAGCCGCTCTCCATTCGCCAGTAATCTTTCCCCTTGCCTTCTATACCGAATGATCCAAAACCAGTGATATTCGATCAGGCACACTATCCCAGCTGCACGAAGTCTACGCATTTTTCTGTCCTCCTATCATTCTATCAGATAGACTATCTATCTACAAGAAAGAGTATAGCGAGCGCGGAACAAATAATTTGCCGAACATTGTCGTGCGTCATATTATTTTGGGAATGAATTGCTAAAAGTGTCAGGAAAACAAAAAATAGGGGAGGTCCAAAGTTCGGACTTCCCCTATCTAACAAACCGTGTGGAAATTTTACTGAAGCATATCATTTATGGCTGCCGGATGCATCCTCGATCATCACATCGAAAAGGCGCTTCATCCTGCGCTGCTCATATGGAGAGAGCTTCGCCAGCTTCTCCGAAATCTCGGAACTGATGATTGCAGATGATACCGTCAGCACATCAACCAGCAAGGTGTTCGCATCCACCTCAAGGGCATTTGCGATGGCAACGAAGGTTTCAAACTTCGGAACCTTATCGCCGCACTCAATATTGCTCAGGTATTTGGTTGAAATATCTAACTTGGTTGCCAGTTGAGACTGCGTCATTCCGCGAGCTTTTCGTGCTTGCTGGATCCGCTGTCCTATCTTCGCTGCGTCCAACTTTACACCTCCTATTAGACAGAGTGTCTGTCTAATAGGAGTATAAAATGCAGTGTCAGCAATTCAAATCCACTATTCCTAAGACTATCTTTCTATTTATAAGACTATGCCTGTCTTTTCAAAAAAGAAGGGGGAGAGGCATCCACCCGAAGGTAGATGTTCCCTCCCCGTACATGATACTCATGAGTGCTTTATCTAATGTTCCTGATGTAACTCAAACTAGCTGATTAGCTCTTTTCCGGCAAAGCTGTCTTTTGCATCTGCATCAAACCATGGAACTTGTCCCGGTCAATCGCATGGAATTTTGTTTCCCGAATCTGAAGATAGAGGCGAATCGCCCGGGTGATCAGCTCGCAAGAATAAACATAGAGCAGGGGGCGATTCTTGAGGATCTCCTCATCGTTAAATGCCTCCATACCCTCTTGGAGCTCTCTCCAATATGGGTTCCCATCGTGAAAGAAGGGATGCTTTTCGCCTTCCGCATGATCGGATGCGCCTATGCTCTCTGGTGAAAACAGACGCGAGGTATACTCGAAGACAAATTGAAGTGCCTTATCATCCTCGACACCGCAAAGGAACTTGGGCAGCGCATCCAGATAGAGAATGGCCTCTCGTACTGTCTGTACGCGAGCATAAAGCTCCTGATACAGCCAGTGGTACCGTTCCCCCTCGGCGTCATAGCCCCGTTGTAGGGCCTTCTGGTAGCGGTCCAGGTAAGCAGCATAGATCTGTAGCAGCAGATCCACTCCATATAAGGTCATCATATCACTGGTCCTCCCAGGGGAGGAAGCCGAAGACCTCCTTGAACAGTTGCATATACCTATTGAAGCCGGCCGCATTCAACGGGGCCCGCAGCGAGGTACAGGACCAGGCAATCAGTTCCTCTTCCGGAATGCAGTACTTGGATGCTTTGAACTGGTTCCCAGTATAGTAGGGTTTTGGTTCAGCACAGATGCGCTTCAGCTCCTGAACGGTCGTCGCATCCAGAATCATCTTCCTCTTCTTCTCCATGATGACATCTACAATATCATCTCGGATATGCATCTCCCGATATGAACGAGCCCGCTTGTGGACGTCAAAGAGCGCGGAGACCTTCATCTCCAGCACGCGCTTGGGTAGTTGGTCTGCCTGGGGAGATGCGACCACCTCAGCAATGGATTCGGACAAACTCAGCAAACTCTCAAGACAGCTATCTTGATCCTCTGCTGGATCGTCGTCCCTCGGGTTAGCATATTCAGAAGAATCTGCCATGTGGGGGGTACAAGTCATATCGTCTCGATTGAAGGCCATGTTATCACTCACCTCTCTCAGCATGATGCTCACGCTCAATATCTCTCCGATAATTTTCTGCTGCGATTTGCTCGGCCGCCTGACGCATTTGTGAGACTTTGGAATCATATTCCATGATATCCGGGCCATATTTTGCCCAGATAGCACGACTGGCCAGCTCCAGCATCTCAATGACACGATCTGTGTATGGCCCCTCTCGCCTGTGGGTCTGCTCGCGCAGTTCCCAGAGGTTCATGAGCCGATCCATCTCATGTTCGGTGATGACCTCATAACCATAGGCATTGCGGATATCCTCCATAGAGGAGTACTGATCCAGTTCGGAGAATACATCCGCAGCGTTGGCCTTATCTTTGCTGCGTGCGCGCAACTTACGCTTTCGATAGCGGCCAATCGCATCTTGGATGCTCTCTTGGGCTGTCTCAACATCCCGTCTAAGGGAGTTGATAGCCAAACGTTCCTCTTTTGCCTCCGGACTCTCATTCTTGGCCCATAGGTCAAGGATCTCCTGAGATGTTGTCAGGCTCATGTCTGCCCTCCTTCCAGTATGCTGGAGGTGGTTCGGTATAGATTACGGAGCCGCTCAGCCTCATACTTCTGGACCATTGCAAGCAAAATTGCCTTTTCCCGATCATTCAGGAGGCGACGGTACTCTTTCACGCCAGGAGCCGAGCGTAAGACATCCACCCTAAGATGCGAGTCGATCATGTCATATCCTACACGCACGATGGCGTTGATTAATACCTTTGCAGGCTGGTCCAGATGCTTAAACTGGGAGCCGAGGAGTTCATCAAGCGGTCTGTTCGCCTTAAGGCCATATAGCCAGAACGATTCCTCACCATCAGGCATATCCTTCCACTCAGCGTCCTCTTCCAGGCTGAAGTCGCCCGGCTGGATCTCATGCTGGGCCGGAAGTTCTTCTGGATCGCTCATCCAAGGCGTAATATTCTGCTCTGCGCTAAACCAGGCCATCAAATCAGATATCCGCAGCCAGGGGCTGAGGAAGGGATCCGAGTTGTTTAGGGAGGAGTAGAGGACCATGTCATTTTCTATTACCAACTGGACAATTTCAGCCCCGATGGCTTCTGTCTCACATGCAGAAATCATTTCGCTGACCGATGGCCAGCTGTGCGTGATCAAGCGCCCCTTGCGTGTTCTGCTCTTTATGCAAATCATAACAAAACTCCTTTATAATAGGGTGCTCAGACTCTGCGGGGCCGCCTGATGGCAGTCCCCGCAGAGTGACGAGCAACTAATTCATTTCACAAAGCGGGCAAAATGTTCCGGGCGCTTTAATATTCACACCGCGTAAACCAGCTCGGATCTCCCAGCAGCTTCGCTGCCTGAGAAGCGGCCAGATCTGCGATATCCAAAGACTCGCACTGATCCTTGGTGATGATGAGTGCGCTGCCCACGATATACCGCAGCTTTTCATGCCCACATTCCAGGATGATGATGGCATCTCCGTCGGCGACAAATGTCTGAAGGTCGTCGATGACAGTATCATAATCGCTGTCTTCCACCTCTTCCGCATTTTCATCCTCAGGATTTACGCCGCCGATCCCGCCCATGGTGCCAAAACCGAAGACGGGCTTGCCTTCCGAATCCTTCTCTTCCCACAACTCAATGGAGTCCTCCGTGCCATAGACACGACGCATGTACTTCTTGAATTCCTCCGGATCATTGACATGGAAGTAGTTGGTACGGATACACGATTCATAATTCGCCATTGCAGATAGACCTCCTTCACATATCGCTCAATACCATTCCCAATAGAACAGGGCGGAATCAGCCGTAGGCGCCTCCACAGGCAGCGGATCCCAGTAGTTCCTGCTAGATGCCTCGTTGAACCGCATCAGCACATCTTCGCTGATAAGGTAATAGCCTGTGTTTTCCACATTGCCCAAGGCGTCATAGAAGAACTTCTGCACACCATAGTGCTTGCGCCAATAGGCGACCTCTTCACGGAGGAAGACGAGAGTCGGCTCATCCACATTCACGGTGTACTTTTCGGTGACCTCCTCCGGCGTCAGCGTGATATGCCGTCCACCCTCGGACTCAGGATCCAGGAGCCCAATGCTGCCATCACCATGCCAGTCGCAAGCGTAGGCATGCTCAGAAAGGCCATAGTCCTTTCGAACCGCTTCCACATTCAGATAGGCGGTCTTCACGAGAACTTCCTGGGTGTATGGAAGAAGGTCATGAATAAGCTCCCCATAGTCCTCCGACTTAGGAACGAGGCAGTAGCCCTGGTTAAGAAGATCTTCCCGGTTAAACACCTTATTCTCAAACGGTTCCGGTTTTTTTACTCTGTAAATACAAATATCCAAGCCCATAACACATTTCCTTTCTTCAGATAAATAATTGATTTTTGTGGGTCGCAATGTCTCCGTATCGGAGTCCATTTGTGCCCGGAATCACATCATCCAAACTGACCGTCTTGATCCGCCGGCGCCGCCGTTCATACTCGTGGCCAATTGCCGAGCGCATTGCGTAGAACGCAATAATCTCGAACTTATGCCTATGGAGTTCAGGTAGGGCAAACCAGCGTTTTACGCTCCGGCAGTATCGAAAAACCACAATGTCGTACCATTCATCTATTGGCAGGCGCCGCATCCTGAGGTACTTGAAGATGAGATCATGGTGCTCTGCGGCAAATCTCTGTTCAGCCTCCGTCAACGGCGCGCTAAAACGGTCGCGCCTCATGGAGTGTCCTCCCTTCGACTTGTAGCTACCTGCGGATGATGTCCTGGATCGCCCTGTGCGGGCTGTCTTTCTCCGGTTCATCAAAAGTGGTAGTCCAGCACCGCGCCCAGGTAGTAAACTGCCTCTGCATCGGCCTCTCTCATCCAATCGCAGTAGGGCATCAGCTCATCGTTCTCAAAGATGTAGTATCCATACCGATCGCAGTACGACTCATTCAGTTGGTACATGAGATAGGAAAATCGCTGATCCCAAGACCGAGCCTCTCTACCGATAAAATCCTCAAGGGATGCGCTCCTCATCCGTGCGCAGAGCTCCTGAAACTGCTTGAATTTGTCCCGGAAATAGTTCTCGCGCCCCTGCTGGGCAAGCCGGAAGGTATGGGGCTCTGTCCCCGCCTCCAAAATGCCCTGCTCGGACTCGATGAAATAGGCAAGCTCCCCGTCCAGGTCATCCACCTCGGCCACATAATCCGCGATACCGCTGGTGAAGTACTCAGGAATGCTGTGCTTACTCATCAGTTCCTCTGGCGCGATGGGCTCTTTGCTCACCTGAAAAATTCTGCTATGCACAAAGCAACATCCTTTCTAAATCTGAAATAGTGAGGGGGCAGCGCAAAGCACTACCCCCTCAAAAACCGCTTCATCTGTATTACTACTGCATGCGTCCTTCGTTACTTGCACCCGTCGCAGGTATCACAATCACGCTGGTGAAGGGTGCCGTCATCGTCCAGGTACACGCATTCGCTTTCGCCCCAGCACAGCTGATAGATCGCATAGGCATCGCTGTCTCCGTCGAAATACTCAACCTGCTCCACACCATTCCTAATGGTACGGTGGCCGGTATTGTGTCCGACATCCTCGTCTGCCCACCAGTGCTCAATCTCAGCATCCGGATACATCTCAGCAAGTTTTTGAATGACCGGCTCAGGATTGGACCATGCGGTGTGGAAATGGATCGTATCTGCGTCGATAATGACAGTGTCACCTGCATTCCACTTGGTGCCCCAGTTGTTGATGCACCACTCATACCATGTGGGGAAGCCGTACTTCTCGTAATTGGAGACATACTGACGGCCTGCTTCATAGACCTTGTTCTGCTCTTCGCTGGTTTTTCCGGACATCTGCTGCCCAATCAGATCAAATACCTTCTCAGGCCAACCGGTAGGCCGGAACATATTCGTAACCAGCTCACTGACGATTGCGGTTTTCCTCTGGTCCAGCTTTTGGATTGGAATCGTACACCGCTCCGTCAGGAAGTAAACAATGGACCGCTCCGTCATGGAGCCGGCCTCCATCTTCAATTCGGCGGGCAGCGGGATCAATTTATTGAAATCGAATGCCTTCTCGCCATCTTCCTCACTGAATAGAGGCAGCTTAGCAATCCCACGCATTTTCACGATATTGACCACATAATTCGGCATAAATCGGTTCCTCCCATTCAAATCGTCATCTGTGGCGTCAGGCATTCGCCTGGGCCGCCTGCTGTTCGGCAATGAGTTGCTTCGCCTCGCGGATCCGCTTGGGTCCGTTGGTAAGTTCCCATGCCTCGATGTACCGGCAGGTCTGAACCATGAGCGTGAAAAAGTCGTAGTCGCTGATATTCACAAAGACAAAGGGACCCTTCACATAGGAACCCTTCTTCATGTGGATACCACCGGTCTGCGTCGTCTCCTTGACACCGCGACCATTCTCGACCATGACACACCAGGGGTAGTTCCTGGGCCGCCCATTCTTATCCACAGAGGCCCGCTTGATGGATACCTTCGTCACATAGCTCATGCCGTTCTCATCCGGCTGACCGAAGATCTTGTCCTCCGTGAACTCGAACTGCTCCACACCCAACTGCACGCGGCTGAGTGCATAGCGGAAGAATTCGGGGGACAGATTGGCCATGACTCTGACGGTCTTCTCGCCAGTTCCATTGGAGTAGTCCTGGAGCACCATGCCGATGCAGGAGCGCGGCCGGCTGCCATCGCCAACCTTCTCACCCTGCGCGTGAATGTGGGCGTAGTACTCGATCGGCGCCGGCTTGAGCTTGTCGTTGAATTCCACCAGTTTCTTATTGGTCATGTAAATTGCGATTTGGTTCTGGATCCATCGGTTTTCCATAGTTGCTGCCACCTTTCATTTTTAATTTCGCATTGATTTATTTACCGGGCGCTGAACGCCTGATACACCTGGGGATCGTCCGTGGCCTTGATCGGATACACGGTGATGCTTGGGATGCCGTGATAGACCTGGTCAAACTCTTCAGGCAGGTACCCAAAGGCTGCCAGCGCCTTCCTCTTCGCATCGTCCAAGTCATCCGCCAATATCACAAATGCCTTCTGGCTGTAGCTGTGAGCCTTATAAGCCATGAAGACATGCTTTGCGATGATTCCGAAGGCCTGCGACCGTGTCATACACAGTTCTTCCGCCACCTCGTTCCAGCTCGCGTTCCGAAATGCCTCGGTGACCTGCTCAATCGTCAGATTCACCGTGGGAACGGCCGCCGTCAGCTGGAAACCATCTTCGTAGAGCTCCATCCAGGAGTGATCTGACTCCGTATGAGTCCCAAACCGCTCTGCCGGGAGGCCCACCACCTCGGGGATGAAGTAGCATCCGTCATCCAGGGATAAGAGGATGCTTTTCTTCTGTTCCTCGGTGACTTCGCCTTCCACCACGCAGCTATTGGGGACTTTGTAGTTATCAGCATCCCGATAAAGATAAAGAATCCGTGTGTTCATATAGCTCCTCCTCGCCGGCCCATCAGTCGAAGCGATTCAGGTGGGTTGCGATGAACTCATTTGCGTAATAGCAGATCAAGTTCACCATTTCGCCCATGCCCAGATACGCCTCTTTGCTGGTAGACAGCGTCTTCATCAAATAGACCCGGACCTTAGAACGGAATGGCTTCTCCTCATGCTGCGGCATCCATTCGCCGTAGAAGAAGACATCGCCATAGATTCCCTCGCAGCTCCCGTAAATGGGGTAGCCAATTACATCGAAGGAGCAGAGACGAACCTCATCAAATCGGGTCGTAAAGCTAATTCCTGCATTCTCCAGCGTGCAGCACTGTTCCGCTGCCGCAAACCTTGGATCCTGTCGGGCCATTTTCACGGCCGCTTCCATGATCTCGGCGATCTTAAAGTACCGCTTCTCATCAGACATGCATCGCATCCCCTTTCTTACCCTTCCGCTCTTCAAATTGGTCCGGGCTGATCCAGGACAACCTTTCGCCGAGTTTCTTGACTGAGGTGTACGGATACCCGGACAGGGCATCTTTGTACTCAGCATGGAGAAATCGTAATGCACGATCCAAAGTCGGCTTAGGCGTGTTAACTGGCATCCGCGTACAGTAGGAAGCATCTTCGACTTCTTCCCACTGGCCATCCCGAAAGATGTCCACATAAAAGCGGAGCAGAGGAATATCGTCGGGATCATCCGGGTCATAGTCACCGCAGATCCCCTCGCCGATGTCTTCCCAGCAAACGCGAACGCCGCCTTCCTCATACTCAAGGTGCAGCCAATCGAGGCAGACCTGATCCTCCGCAGTGTCCATGGCGCTGCTTGTGCCCTTCAACTCTGACATACCGCATCCAACTCCTTTCTTTCCGCCGGATGAAACTGCCAATAGATTTCAAGTACAGTGGCATCGTTGATTTGGTAAGCCTTTGTTCGGGAATAGAGCTTCCTGAACAGGACGCGATCCCCATTCAAAATCAGCTTTCCTTCCATTCCATGGTAAGTGCATCTCTTATTGAGCACCTGGTCACGGATCCTGAGCGCATCCTGCCGGATACGCGGTTCGTCGTACCAGGTAGCGTACTGAATCGCCACTTCCAAGTTCGGGTTATCCCGATGCAGGGCTTCAACATAAGCCACGACCCGCCTGCACAATGCCATCTGCCACTGTACTGGGTGCTCACGGTTGAATGTCAGCGTAAAATAGGAGTAATCCCTTCGACTGGGGATGTCCTGGAAGTGATTGCACCAGAAGTACAGTTCCCAAAAGACACTGGAGAACGCTTGCTCATCATCCTCCGTGGGCTCGTAGTTATAGCAGATGAATCTGGCAGCGATATTGGCCATCAGGCGATGCATGAACGTATCCCGGGCGTTGACAATATCGCGCTTGATACGCTCGCACGCATTTGCATCTTTTCCAGCAAGCATGTCAGCTTCTCGTTTTCGATCTTCCTCCGTAAAACGGTAGGAAAAGCGAAGCGAATGGACAGTTTCCATGGCATAGCCTTTCTCCACCCAATAAGCTCGATCGGGCTCCTGGTAGGACCGATCATGTATCACTGTCATGCCTTTTCCACCTCGCCTTTCATGGGTGCGGAGATGGTCTGGGCACAGTGCAGGAAATACTCGGTCGGCTCCCAATCACTGATGACGAACACTGCTGCCTCATCCGGGTGGTTGTCGCAGATGAAATCACCCTCGCCGATGTAGGTGCAGTTCCCGCAGACTGCGGGGTCACAGAGCTTGGTGCGGACTCGTCTCTTCTTACGTTTCATAGCAGCTTTACCTCCTCATACATGGCGCCCAACATGGAGCGCTCCAATTTGAATATGACAGGAGGAGAGCCGATGAGCTCTCCTCCAAGTCAACACCACTTATTTGGGAAGATTTCGCGCAATCAGCTGCGTCAGCATGACGGGAAGCTGATTCAGGTCTGAAATATCCAAATACCCATTTCCATAGATTCGCTCAATCCGATCCCGATCTGTTCCGATCGCCGCCGCAAAGATCTGCACTCCGCGCCGGCTGTACTCCAGCTTGATGCCACGAAGATCTGCCTCCGCAGCGCTACCGCTGTAACCATCGTCGTATGGCTGACCGTCTGAGATGATGATGAGCATTTTGACCTCTGCCGGGTATTTGCGAAGCCGCTCCGCCACAAAGCGAAGTGCGGCGCCATCCCGATTGCAGTATCGTGCGCTCATATCCATCAGGCGGTAACGGTCGTTCCGATCCACGGAGTCGAAGTCTGCATAGGAGTATAAATCTACCGTCCGGCAATCAGCCGTATGTCCCATAATCATCACAGGAATCCCCAGCTGCGAACAGAAGTCGTGGATGACGATCGCCGTCGCTCTCGCTCTGGTGATTCGGTCGCTTCCGCACATACTACCTGACTCGTCCACCAACAGGGCAACTGCCAGGTTGATTGGCTCTGAAGGGAGCCTGCTGATACAGAAGATCCGGCCATCATCACGATGCAGAGCGTGCTGGTTGAGGCGTTTCCCCACCAACAATCCTGTCTGCTTACCGCCCTGGCGCTTATCTTGCAGAATGGGTTTGACGCTGCGCTGAAGGCGCTTTGAGAGCTGTAGCAGATCCGGTGCGACCGTGTTGTAGGCATCAATGAATTCCTGGTCAATGTGGGCCATACGATTGACGATCACATGGACGCCCCGATGAGCGTTTCCGTAGGAAATGCTGTTGGCTTCACACTGAAGTTCTTCCGACAGCTCCTCTTCCAGCGCCTCATATACCTGGGCCTCCGCCATTTCTTCGAGCATTCGCTCCGTGTCACTGGCTGCATAACCGTATCCGCTCCCGCTGTATTCGGAGTTATAGGATACGGAGCCTTCTCCGCCCTCGCCTTCGATTTGTGTGAGATGGGAAGCGATCCTTGCAGTTTCCTGGGAAAGCACTTGTGCTGCCTTCTCCACTAGCTGTTCCATCTGGTTTTCATCCAGCTGATATGTGCCATTTGACGGGATGGGATTGGTCTGTCCCTCCGGCAGGTTGGCCATCTGGGGAAGTTGTCCGGCAAGTGTCTCAATCACAGCCTGGAGTGCCGCTTCCGCAGCTTCTTCCTCAGAGCTGTCATCCGACTCCTCGGGTTCAGAGCCAATGCCAGCACTTCCGCCGTCGTCATCGTCCCCTTCCTCCTCGTCGTCCTGGTCACTGCCGGATCCAGCCTGATTTGTGAAGCTGCTGCCCGATCCCGACTGGTTCGACGGCTGGTTCTGGTGCTGCTGCTTCATATCCTGCTGCATTTGCCGCAGGGCATCGAAGCATCGTTGCAGGATGGGCCACATCCCAATGAGCATCGTGGTCACCGCCAAGCAGCGGGAACGCGCATCTTCATCGCGGATACAGTCGTCCATGACTGGTATGAATTCCAGCAGCTTATCCATGAATTCGCCTGTGTATTCGGAGAGGTTATTCACCTCGCCGACACGCACATACTGGATCAGAAGGTTCAGGAGAATGCTGTGGTCATAGTACTTCTGATCGATCATGTACTGAAGGTCCGGGACGGTTTCCGAATATCGCACATTATTGAGTGCGATGCCGCGTGCGAACCGGCCAGGAAACGCAGCGGTCATCCTGGCATCCACATAGCCATCCTCCAGAATATTCTCCAGGGCTTTTGCTGCCTCGATAATGGCAGTGCGCGGCACATCGTCCAGCTCGTTCAGCAGCGCCTCCTGGATCTCTTCTGCGTAGAGTTTCTGCGTGCCATCAAGGCTGTTGGGCAGGCTCGGATAGAACTTGCCTTGCAGAAGTTGCGCGAAGTAGCGCTCCCACACGCGCATGTCCGTATAGAGGTTGTGGCCGATCTCATGCCCATTCAGGCCTTCCAAACTGATCGACTTCAATTCCCGTGACGGCATGCTCGATGTGATGTGGTTGCACACATTGATCCAGATCCCCCTTGGGCTCGTATAAGCGACCGTGTGATCGCTCTCATCCGCCACCAAGGTTACGGTGATAGGCCGACGGTATCGCTTGGTCGCTGACTCCGTTATATCGGTCATGTACCCCCGGTAGGCCCGCGATGTGAAGAACTCGTTATCACTGATTTGGCTCTTGCGGTCCAGGATCCGCTTCCGGATCTCTCGATGGGATGCTCGCATTCAGACGCACCTCCATCAAGCACTGACACACACGGCCGCCTGAATGAGGTCGTGGAGCGCGCCCTCCAGCTCCTCCGCAAGCTCTGCGGAATCAGCATTCTGGTGGTACCACAGGAGACGATCTCCCATACCGTGGAGCCGAATGATCAGCGGAACCTTACAACAGGAAGGGTAGACCATGGGTACAACGCAGGTCTTGATGCCGGAATGCGCAAACACGATATCCAGCACACGCGCGATGTACGCTGCAACGCCTTGTGGCGTAGCTTCCTCCCCATGTGGCCGCTCATCGTCCAAGCAGGATACTGCCACTGCAACAGCGCAGCGGAAGCAAATCATTTCATCGTATTTCATACTATTCACACCTCACAATTCATCTCATATATTGTTTTTCCAAGCAGGTCGTGATCAAATCCGCCCGGTTCTCCGGATCCGCCGAAGCAGAAGCAATGACGGTCGAGAGCGCCGATTCATACGGATCTTTGGTGATCATGGTAGAGAGGACCCAGGCCTTTAGCTCGCGCATGCCGCAGCTGCCGTCGCTGATCATGGTCTGACGGCAGCGGGATGCGATGTCCTGCACGACCATGGCCATCTTTGTTGTCTCCTGCTCATCCTTACAACCTGTGACATTCATCACCCTCTTGACCATGGTGGCAATATCGGGCGACTCAATGTCATAGATCAAATCCATTCGAGAAATAACGCTTTGGTTCACATCCCGGCAGCCTGCATAATCCGAGTTCGTCGTAACGATAATGACAGCGTCCGGATGCCGTTGTACCCGCTCGCCCGTGGGGAGCGTAATAGACTGGCAGTTGTCAAGAAGTGAGTTGAGACCAACTAAGACGCCGGGATTTGCAATGCATGAGGGTTCTTGCAGCTCGCACGCATATCCATGCCGGATTGCCTCCAAAAGCGGCGTATCCACATAGCGGATTCGCTGTCCGTGCTGCTCTTTTTTCTGCGCCAGTCGGCCGACCGCGATCTCGATGAGCTTAGAGAACACATCGTCTTCCGTTTTGTCATCGTCATAGATACCCGTGAGTTCCTCATAAACGGAGGGCGGGTGCATGATGATGTCCGAGATCTTGGGCAGCTTGCCGCCGGAGTTGCATTGCTCCATCACATCGCCTGTATCAGGGATAAACTGGCCGACCAAGTCCGAGATCTCCGTATTGGCACTGCATGTCATGAGTGTGTACGGGAGATGCAGACCGGCTGCAATCGCCTGAGCGCCCATGGTCTTGCCGGTGCCGGCAGGACCACGCAGCAGGAAATTCCGCATCGGCTGATTGGACTGGGTGGTCATCTTCGCATGCTCACAGATGCGCACCACTTCGCGGGGGATAACATACCAGTCCGGCAGCTTGGGAACCATTGCTTCTTCCCGGGCTGTCAACTGACGCTGATCCAGGACATATTTCCCGACAAAATCGCCGAGGTTCACCGTCGGTGCAGAGACGACATGACTCACACCGAGTTTCAAAATACCAAACTCACCGTAGGTAGCACCTGTCGGAGAATAACTCCCCTTATCCAGGGCCAGCGGCGAGATCGCGGCAATATTGCCTGTCGTTGGGATCGCCAACTTCACGCCGGCCTGCCCGACCTGTGTCGCTGATTCAATCCTGCGGTAGATGTTATCGCACAGCCGCAGAGCACACTCGAAGGCGGCGTCCATGTCAGGCCAACCGTCCTTCAGGGAGTCCTTCAGAATAGCAAAGTTGTCTTGAAACTCCTCCTCCTGTTCCAGAACTGGCATCAGGCAGAAGAGGAGCGCGGAACCGGATGCGTTCCCGGGCCCCACAGTGTAGGCCTTCGGCGTTTCATTCCCATCTTCAAACTGACTGGCGATAAACTTTCCCGTAGTCGGATTGAACACAACGCAGTCCGTTTTGTTCGCAGAGTGGTACTCCGCAATCCGGAAGTTATTGTCCTGGTGCCCAATGGCTCCAAGGCCGGCGGTATTCTGACCCTTCTCCGATTCGACAACGAGGGTTGCATAGGCCAGCAAGGCACGCATCGATGGCGCATGCAGTGTTGACTTTCTGACACGACCGGCGCTGTTATAGCGGGACAAGCCAGTATCCTGCATCCCACAATATTTCGGATCATCGAACGGCGCCGGCAGGGACAGTTTGAATGTCCAGCCCTCAAACAGTTTTCCTCTTGCCATAATTCACTTGCCCTCCAATATTCTTATTACCATGTGAGTACCAGTCCCTCAGCCTGAATGGACGCTGTGATCTCGTCCTCCTTGAGAAGCTGGCAGAAGTCATCCCACATCATTCGCGGCGGGAAATCCTTCAGTAACTCAATGGTCTCTTCCTTGCCTTCAATCTCGATGACCACATTCCCATCTTCCTTGATCAGAAGGTGCTTATGGCCTTGGGTATTGAGGTCATCAATCATCTGGCAGAGCGCATCTTCACCCTGAGATGTATACCATGCTTTCACATCCATGCGTTCCAGCAGATCCTCCTGCGCCAAGTCATCCTTGGCCTCTGATTCCATCTCAGCGGCATCTTTCAGGGGAATCGCCTGGAGCATCGTGATGGTGAGTCTGCCGTTGGGGGACAACTCCACTTCACCATAATTAAATGGATCTGTATTTGTCGTCCGGATCCGAAAGCGCCCACCCTGACAAAGTTCCATCGCCTCCGGCCGCTTCAGCCAGAGCCAGGAAACCATGGGGTAGCTGCTTTTCAGCTGCTCCGTGATCCGGTAGTTTACTTGACGGATCAGGAACAACTCACTCTGCATCACTTGCTGTGGCGCCGGCTCGTCAGCTGCTTTCTGCGCATCGTCCTTATGCTGCGATGGTGGTGGGTCTGCTGCCTTTCGGTGCCGGTCCCTTCTGCGCTGCATCCGCCGCGTCAAGGCGTCAACGCCCTGGAGCACCAGGACAAGAAGCCAAAGGACAACAGCGGCCGATGCGAGCCATTGGAGTGCTGGGAATTTGAATACCGCACTCAGCAGCATGGTAGGTGCAACCGCATATTTGAAGAGAGTAAGCAACTTCATTCGGCGAATAAACGCCATAGAACCATCATCCTTTCTACATTCAATTCGTCCGGAAAACAGAAAAAGGCGGGACCACAAGCACTCTCAAACTTGCAGTCCCGCCTTGTTATTTTCTGTATATCCGTCACAGCGGCAAATCATCCTCGTCGCCGATGGTGCTCTCCGGATGCACCACGCCCTTGGGCTGGTCGTTCGGAGCAGCGGTCGTGGATTCCTCATCGCTCTTCGGTTTCCCCCCGATGTAGGCCCAGTCGTAGAGCCCGACATCCAGGGACATCCTGACTTCACCGTTCTTCGTCTGGTACTCGCGGGGATTGAAGGACCCGGTCACATAGATGAGACGCCCCTTCTTCAGTCCTGCTTTACTGACGCGATTGGCCATGAACTCGTTGCCGGTGCAGTTGTAGAATGCAGCGGTTTCCGAGGCCCCGAACTGATTGTTCACTGCCAGCCGGAACGTCACGAATTTTCGCTGATCCTTGCCCTCCCGAATCTCCGGTTCATTGACGACTCGCCCGATGAGATTGATTGTTGCGTTAGCCATAATCTACATTCCTTTCTTCTGGTCTTGGCCAGATAATATGATTCCAAACACTGTTGCCAGTGATTTGGTCAAATAAAAAGCAGCCGTGCGGCAACGGAAGGCAACTGCTTCCAACCACATCGAACTGCGTAGCGCCTGAGTCTCTTGCTCAAAGGCTCACTGCTTAATCAAGACTCCATCCGGAGAAGATATTTTCTAATAAGAACACAGTAAGCATAGCATGAGAGCCACATATCCTCTATAATACCAAAATCCACTCACACTTCATCGAGGACTTCATACCCGAACAGAGTCCGCGCAGGCATGAGCGGTTCCGGCAGCGCGGCCAGGGCGACCTGATCCTCCACTCCGCTGATATATAGGCGATAAGTGGTGCCCGGCTTGAGCGTGTTCTTCCCGGATACCATAATCCTGTGCTCGCACTGCTCCATATCCGTAATGGTCAGCAGGTGCCGGTTTCTCAGCGGGGTTCTTCGATCAGAGAGTACGATTCCTTCGAGCACTTCATAGTGCTGCTGTTTTGCAACTCGGTACAATCCTAAAATCTTCAGACCACCCAGGAAGCCCACAGCTGCTGTCAGGCCAAGAATACCATGGTCCCCGCTGGCAAGGCCCCAAATCAAGCCGAATGCCATAATAGCGCAGCTCATCAGAATTGTCTTCAGTAAAGTCCTTTGGATGGGAATGGGAATCTGATTCATAATGATCCTCCTCGTTTGTCGCACAAAAAAGGAAGAGGACGGCAGCCGTCCTCTTCCACATTATTTTGATTTTTACTTCAGGTGTTTATGGTTCCTCCACCTCTATCCAGATCACTCCGCCATTTTCTTATAGTCTTCTGCAAAGTCCGTCAGCAGCTGCTCTGTATCCGCCAGCATCTTCTCTCGGGAAAGACCTGCTAAGAAAAGTCAAGTAGAAATTTCAAGGCAATGCAGCTTATAAAAGTGCCGCACCGAACCAAGCCGCTTTGCATCTCAAAATGAAACGGCGGCCAGCCAATGCTTTATGGCGAAGATCAGGCGGTGTGTTCCAATGACTCCAAATAGGCTTTTACAGTGGCGTAGTAGATCCGCAGAAACTTGTTGGCGGAAGCCATCATGTAGACGCGGTAGGGCTTGCCCTCGGCGCGTTTCCTGTCCATGAACTGGTAGACCGGTTCATCCAGCGGTGCGGTCTGCAAATAGACGCTCATAACAAGAAAGAGTGTCCGCCGTAAAGACGATGCACCAATTTTGCTCATGGATTTGTGCCTGCCGGTCACATCGCCGGAATCATTTGGCGGAGCATCCAGTCCAGCGTAGGCCACGAGCGCTTTCTTGGAATAAAAGCGGCGCACATCCCCAATTTCAGCTATGAGCTGCGGCCCCAGAGTCGGGCCTACGCCGAACAGATCCATGACAACGGGATATTCCGGCAGCTGGGAAGCCAATGATTGCATTTCGTGTTTGAGAGCCGCAAGCGCGGTAGAAGTCGCCCTGAGTTGGGATACAGCCTGTTCCACGAGCAGCTTGGTCGTTTCAGATTTCGGTATGACGTCAATGTGTCCGCAGGTCTCGGCGTGAATGGTATGCGCCTTTGCTTCACTGAAGTTGTAGCCGTGCTTTCTGCACCAACGTTGGTATTTGTTTGTGAATGCCTTTTGGGATTTCTCACTGACGCAGCGGCAATGCCAGAATTCAGCCACAAAATCCACCCACTTTTCACTCCCGTCCCCGCGGATTGGGCTTGAAAACAGGCGGTTGACGTTTGGAAACACCGTATCCAGCAACGAGATCAGGTTGTTCTTCAAAACCGTCTGCACCTTGGAATACTGCCGGTACTGGCGGTAGCAGTTCTTCAGCAGCAGCCGGGTATCTTCCTCTGGGATATACCTCGGCAAAGTAAGCCAGCGGTCAAGGCCATAGTTAGCCAGTTTGACAGCATCCTTCCTATCGGTTTTGACACGCCGTAATTCGTTGTTCCCGTAGTCATGCACCAGCTTTGCATTGACAACGGAAACATATAGTCCCGCGTCGTGGAGCAGCTTTGCCACCGACGCATGATAATTTCCTGTGGCCTCCATGACCACGCGAGTCTCACCGTCCAGGCTTTTGAGCTGCCTTGCCAGCTTGCTCAGTTCACTGCCGGTGTGACGGACTTCAAAGGGTGAGATGACGACCTCTCCAAAGGGACGCATGACGGCAATTGTGCTCCTGCCTTTGGAAATGTCGATGCCAACAGAGTTCATTTGCATTCCTCCAACACGAATTTGCAACCGGAATCCATCTTTTTCTCATTGCCGGTTCAATCTATTGGGTGACGCGAACTCCAAGGCTCAACCTGCTCAAATCGAACGCTGCAATAAGGGGATGACTGACAGTCTTTCGTGCGGACATAAAAGCCCAGTGAGGTGATGGTCAGCCAGTTGCTCCCCTTATTGTAGCTTAGGCATGAGACGGAAAGAAAGCCGGACTGGCTGCCCGGCTTTCCTGTCCAAATTTATTGTAATAGAGGTGAGGCTTGCTCCTGGACTGTCACAGGAAGCGGCATTCCCTTTGCCCGTACAAAAGCGTTGGCGAAGATGTTGAACGCAGTGGAAGTTGTCATACCAAGCTGGTTGCAAATCTCGGCCATCTGGGCCTTGATCTCAGGAGCGATATGAAACTTCACCCTCGTATCCATTATGCAGGCCTCCTTTGCATGACAATTATATTACATATCGCGTACAATTTCAAACCAGCATATCCGTCTGGTGGGCAACTCAGCAGGGAACTTCCAGAATGACCTGGCGCGCAAGGTAGAGGTTGGATACGGCCTCCAGCACAGGATTGGCACTGACAGAGCATACCTCCTCGTTGGCGATATGCTTCTGAGTGGATGCATCATCGGTATAGAGGCTCGCAATCACCTTTTCCGCCGTGCTCAGATCCGTGATGTTGCGCTCAAAGCACCGGACCAGTTCTGCCGTGCTCAGGGGCGTCTGCTCGATGAGGCCAAGGACTTTCTGCTCCGTGTCAGTCAGCTTGCGCGTGCGGATCGCAGTGAAGACATCGGCGATGGGCAACTTCCCCTTGGCCAGAAGACGGAGAATGCACCATACCTTTTTGGGTGGTGCGATCCGATACGGAACCACAAAGGCGTCCGCCAGCATCCGATAGAGCGCATCGACACCGGTATAGCCGACGCCCGAGATGACTAACCGCCGCTTGACAAGCATGGCCAACATCTGATCAAAATCCGGCGCCGAGCTCTGCTGAAGGCACATGATTTCTGTATATGCCTTCTTCAATTCATCGTAGGTCATGACCTCCCAGAGGAGGCTGCTCCAGATTGCGAATTCCGGAATAGAGATCGGGTGGTACTTCCCGAGTTTCTGAATATAAACGCTCTTCTTCCCGTCCTCGGTCTTCACGCGATAACAGCCGATGGCAGCATAAAAGGTGATCATCGAATTCACTCCCGTATCAGCATTTCTATTCCCTTATACGCCGTGAAGATGCGAGGAACAACAATTCAGTCCAGAGCCGCGAGGAACTCCGGATCGCGTGTCAGCTTCGTGCGGGCCCTAGAGATCCAGGCGTTCACATTGTTCACCGTGGTTCCGTAGCGCATGGCGATCTCACGGCTGGAATAGCCCAGACTCTTCAGTTCCAGCGCCTCGATGCCCTGCTTGGCAATCCCGGTATACCGCTCTTTGCACGCGGCAAGGACCTGAGCAACCTGCTTCTGGGCGATATTCGCGTCCAGATCAAAATCCATGCTGAGGTGCCGCAGACTGATCGACTCGTTGTCCACCTCTGTTGGCAGGTCCGAACTGTAACTCATTTGCCGATTCTGCTTCCGGCAGTGATCGATCATCGCATTGTAGATGAGAACGCCGGCAAATGGCGCGAACTCACCCATGGCCGGCTTGTACCGCATTGCTGCGTGGCAAAGCGCTTCGCAGCCAATCGAGTAGAAGTCATCGAATGTGAGCATCACGCATCCATTTACCTTGATCCGCCTCCGTATCACCTGGGTGACCAGGTCCATGTGCTCGACAACCAGGTCGCGTTGGTATTCCGTCATAACATTCATCATTTTCATAACCCCCTTCAACTGGCACGCGCTTGTTGCTGAAGTACGCTTTCGCACTTCTCGATCAATTGCTTGCATCGGTACTCACTAAACTGGCCGATGTGAGCATCCCGAAGGGGGATGCAGAAGAAGTCGGCCATCCATCGATATGCCTGCTGGCGGGACATCACCCCGGTCTTCCAGATCTGGTCGAATCTCCGATGAGCCATAATCCGCAGATGCCGCAGATCACCATTCGCCAGTGGGCCCATGGGAAGCCTGGTGCTGGGGCAAGCCCGGACATAGGACTTGCAGCTAGGGTAGTTGCGGCATACATACAGCTCCCCCGTTGCGCTCTCATCGCTGTAGATCTCCGCCGCCGGCCGCAAATCGGCGATTGCCCCACAGTACGGGCAGCGGACTGTCTGCTGGCGCTTTTCTTTTCTTCTTTTCATTTCGCAACCTCCAATCTTTGTGGGCCTCTGCTCTCTTACCTCCCATCTCCTATCCTCTTACCTCCCATCCGCTCACCGAATTTCCGGGCTTTTGGGCCTCAAAAAGCCCTTTTTTCTGGGATTTTGAGAAAGTTTACAAAAAGTTCACAAAATAAATGGCCGGAAAAAGAAAAAACCGCCCCGTTTCGGGCGGTTGATACATGATGACAAGTGTGATAGAGTACTGATTATAGGACAGCATACGGTGTAATATAGGGTCATGAACCAAAAACCAGACATCGCCGGAAGCTGCCGAGAGGGGGGGAGTTTGGGATGGCAAGATCGCCATACCAGAAGCTGAAGCCGTTATATATCATGAACTACCTGCTTCAGAACACGGATGAGGAACATCCCGTAACAATAAAGCAAATCATAGAGTATTTAGAAGCGCAGGGTATCAGTGCGGAGCGCAAGAGTATCTACGATGACTTTGAGGCTCTGCGGGTCTTTGGCTTGGACATCGTGCATGTAGAAGCCGGCCGTTTTCAGGGATACTTCGTGGCGCAGCGCAACTTTGAGCTGCCGGAGCTGAAGCTGTTGGTGGATAGCGTACAATCCTCGAAGTTCATCACGCATAAGAAGACTGCGGCGCTGATTCGGAAAATTGAGAAGCTGGCAAGCATACATGAGGCGCAGCTGCTTCAGCGCCAGGTCTATGTGAAGAACCGGATCAAGACGATGAATGAGTCTATCTACTTCAATGTGGATGAGATCCACAATGGGATCTCCCAGAACAAGAAGATCCAATTCAAATACTTCGAGTACACCATCGAAAAGACACGCCACTTCCGAAAGGACGGCGCATTTTATGTGGTCAGCCCCTATGCGCTGACCTGGGATGATGAGAACTACTATATGGTCGCCTTCGACAGTGAAGCGGGCATCATCAAGCACTACCGCGTCGATAAGATGACGGAGATCTCCGTCATTGATCAGGCCCGCGATGGTAAGGAGGCCTTTGAGTCACTGGACATGGCGGTCTATGCCCGGAAAGTCTTCGGTATGTTTTCCGGCGAAGAGATCCGGGTAAAACTGCGTTTTGAGAATCATCTGGTCGGCGCCGTCCTTGATCGTCTGGGCCGTGATATTATGATCGTTCGAGATGACGATACGCATTTCACGGTGAATGCCGATGTCGTTGTGAGTCCGCAGTTCTTTGCATGGGTCACGGGCTTCGGGTCCGCAGCGCAGATTATCGGTCCTGATAAGGCAGTGGCCGCGATGACTGATCACATCCGGTCAGTTGCTCAACTCTACGGGTGTGCGGATGTGGAAGCGGCCCAGTGAAAGGGGGAATGTGGAATGGATATCAAAACAATCAAAGGAGCCATGCTCGGCCTCGTAGTCGGGGATGCACTTGGTGTGCCCGTGGAATTTATGAGCAGGGAGGATCTTGCCGCTTGTCCGGTGACGGGAATGCGGGGATATGGCACCCATGACCAGCCCGCCGGCACATGGTCGGATGACAGCTCCATGGCTCTGTGCCTGATGGAGAGTCTTTCCCGTGGTTTGGATTATGAAGACATGGCTTCAACCTATTTGCGCTGGGCGGATGAGGGATATTGGACGGCACATGGCAATGTATTTGACATGGGTTTTGCCACGCGAAAGGCATTGGTCAAATACGCCCACGGTGTTCCTGCTCTTGCGTGCGGCTGTGATGGACAACGGGATAACGGAAACGGATCCCTGATGCGCATCATGCCGCTTGCCCTGTATCTGCATGAGGCAATGGGCCCCTGCTGGAATGATGAGAAGGATGCTCATGAGATTGTGCATAACGCATCGCGGATCACACATGCCCACCCGATCAGCTGCATCGCCTGTGGGATCTACTGCTCCATTGCCAATGAGATCTTGCGGGGACATAACCTGGAATTGGCCATCGACTACGGTATTGAGAAGGCCAAAGCGGTCTATGCCACTCAAAAGGAGCTTTCGGAGTTTCTGCCGGAATTTCAGAATGTCGATCTCAACACACTGAAGGAGTTCCCGGTCCAATCGATTCGGAGCAGCGGGTATGTGCTGGATACTCTGGTCTCTTCGCTGTGGTGTCTGCTGCATACCGATTGTTTCCGGGGCTGCATGCTTCAGGCTGTGAATCTTGGAGAAGACACGGACACGGTCGGTGCTGTGACCGGCGGCTTGGCCGGCCTCTATTATGGCCTGGATGCCATCCCAGAAGAGTGGCTGTCCACGCTCAGCCGTGAGGAAGACATCGAGACGCTGTGTGAGCGCTTCTATGAGGGATTACACTGATTTCTAAATGCTTCCCGGGTGCGCTTCACCATAGCGGCTACATGTCCACCAACTGGGAGGAAATACTATGTCTGATCACCTTTTAATCGATTTGATCGATGATCCGGTCTACACCAAAATTTGCCAACTGCGTGGAACCGAATTCGAAGGTCATAGTGTCACGCTCTATGTTGAGTGCATGGAGAATAATGATAGCGAACGGTCTGATGACCACTATGCGATATACTTTTTCTTTACCGCTGATGGATTTGTAAACCGTGATTTCATCATCGGAGGCCTCGGGGGCCATCGCGGAATGTCACAGCAGGAATTGGACAATTTGATTGCATCATGGATACGAGATGTAATTGCTGACCGGGTCCGGGATGCAATTGACGGCTACCTGATGAAGGAGTACATCTACGAGCAGTGGCTGGCACGCCCGGAAGAGGAGCCGGAGTGAGATATAGCCTTGCCGTGCTGATACCAGGAGGAGTGAGTCATATGAATGAAAATAATGGGAATACTACCCTCGCCGAGTTGGAACGTGTGCTGAAGATCATGGAGTCCTACATCCGCGCTTGCCCGCTTTATGATGTTGTGCATTCGGACAAATTCGGATATCTTCTCATTGCCATGCCGGCGGCTGAACTCGTAGATGACGCGGAAGTCAAGCAGTTGGATTGCGCCGAAACTCTGCTTGAGGAGCTTTTCACAAATCTCGCCTATGATTTCATGGAGCAAGAAGGGCACTGTGAAGATTACACGGAAGCGACTGCATTGGAAACCCGGGCACTGAGAGAATGGATGAAGCCCTATATGGATCAGCTGCCTGAGTACCAATATATCCTGGATGCGATCCTGTCGAAGTGATTGATCAGAGTACGGCTTGCTGACATCCGACCATGGTGTAAGAGAACATAAAAGATGGCGGGGCCCTGTTCTCAAGGGCTCCGCCATTTTCAAGTATCAAACTGGTATTGAGGATCTGGCTCACAATAAATTGTGCCTTCGACTGCGGTCAATTACCTGCTTCAGGGGATTCTGCACGGATGTCCTCACCAAGATAGATCTCATACGGCACGTCATCTCCGTAGGTAGCCTTCAGTTTTTGCTCAATGTCTCCCAGACTATCCATCAGATGCTGCTGTTCCTCCGGTGCCAGCTTCTCCACCCGGTAGTCGTAGGCATGGATCCAGATGTAGAAGTCGTAGAGATCGGTGTCCATGTAGTCCTGAACACTGACCTCATTGGCCGTGAACCAGGGCTCTCTGGCCAGTTTATCATAGAATTCGGGCGGTGGGTTGCCGTCGCGGTAGGAAATATCCACACCCAGGCACTCCGCTTCTGCTGCCGGAAGGACAGCTTCCAGTACGTCCCGGCTGACTTCCGCAGCCGCCACGGCGAAGGAGACATCCATGAGTTCCTGAGTAAGGGCCTGCTTCGCAGAGAGCCGCATGGAATCAAACCAGCCCCTCCGGTCGTGGTTGATTTTCAGCGTGTGGTCTGTGATCGTCCAGGCCTCCTTCTCACCGTTCCGGTTGGTGAATCCGATGTCCCAGTTGTGGAAGTCGCCGGCGTGCTCGTCGGACTGGATGGGATCACTGGTACGGTAGTAGACCTCGTACATCAGGCTTGTCTTCGTTTCAGCGGAGATGAGCTCCCAATTTCCGTCCCCAAAAAACCGGTCAAATGTGCTGTGGAAGCGAAGCGGCCACGACTGCATATAGTAGATGCCGCCAATGATCGCTGCGATGACAAGAAGGACAGCGGCAAGGATCCCTACTTTTTTCGCCTTGTGCATGGTTTCCCTCCCTCAAATATTATCAATCAGAGGAACCGCCCGCAGCAGTTCTTATATTTTTTGCCGCTGCCGCACGGACATGGCTCGTTGCGGCCGATCTTTTTCGCCCTCCGCAGTTCCGGCTTAGCCCCATAGAAGAGCTCACTTGGTGTGTGCCCCTTATTCGACCAGAGCCGGGTGGTATTCGCCATAGCGGCATAACGGTTCATGAATGGCTGGAGCTGCTCTTCTTTGAGTGTGATATGGTGGTCCTCCAGGATGCCGAAGATCTCAGACATATTGGACTCGGAAGCAATCGCAAAGTATATGTCCGTGATCACCTGACTGGCCATCAAGATGGGCAGGTGGGCTTCCTTTGCGAGGAAGGCTTCCAGAGCGAGGACCTCCGGGGTGCGTTCGTAGTAGTTCCAATCGACGTATCGGAGCAGCTCGTCCTTTGCCGGGACATATCTCGGCTTTCCATCCGTGCGGGCCACCAGATCCTCGACACCCTCAAAATCATCCTCGGCAAAATCGCTGACCACAAGCATCCCATGCCAGATGCAGTACAGCTGCTCCACCACGGAGTGCTTGATCAGGGCAGAAGCTGCCTCTTCCAGGTCGGTCTTCTGCGCATTCTGTGCGTTGAAGATCTCAATGAATTCCTCCATCGGGAGTACGCCATAGAGGTTGGATGCGGCCCGGGCGTAGCGATCCAATAGATCGTACCGCTCCTTCCGCTCCCTCAGGCCTTCTTCACAGAGTTTCTGATATACGGCCTGGATCTCTTCGGGCATCACAACCATTTCGAGCCGCTTTCCCTCATGGACAGGAAAGAGATAACCCAGGTCCAGAAGGCCGTTGAGACTGTCGATATCCAATTCCGCCGGCGGGCAGATCCCGCACTGGCACACCTTCTGGAAGTCGCGCCACACCTTGTCACGCATCACATAGATGAGTTCCTCCATGCGGCCAGGTTCCAGCAGTGCCTGCCTGACCACAGAGATCAGCTCCTGCTTCCGCATCTTGGCGCTGCCCTGCACATAGCAGCTTCGTGCCAGCATCTTCAGTTCCTCGACGCACTTGGAGGCGAGGGCGTGATCTATCGTGCGAAGTTCCTCTGCCGTATATCCCATCGTGACAACCCTCCCGTGTTTTTCGCACATGAAGTCTCCTGTTGTACCCAGTTTATCACAGCGCAAGTATCCTATCAAGAATTGTATCAGCCATTGACCGTTTTCGTGTTTTGGCCTATAATCAGCACAAAGAAATTGCAGTCAACGCCTGGAGGATCACGCTGCTTCGCCTGGGTGCGCAAGACTAAATGTGCCGTTCCACACACCGAAGCAGCTTTTCATCGAAAGTACCGCAGGCGCCCTTCGTGATGAGCGACCAGGCCTGGTCCTTCTGATAGGCACTGCGGTAAGGCCGCTCCTCCATGAGTGCCACATAGACATCTGCAAGGGAGACAACCTGCGTCCATGGCATCAGTTCGGAGCCCTGGAGTCCGTCCGGGTAACCGCGCCCATCGATCCGCTCATGGTGATGCAGTGCGATCTCGTAGGCATACTTCTGCATGAACACACTGTGGAACTGGGGATGGAGGTAGATGAGCATGGCCCCATTCACGGTGTGGAGGTTGACTTTCTCGCGCTCCTGAGCGGTGAGCCCGCCGCGCTTATTGAGAATGCTCCTGGGTGTGAGCAGCTTGCCCACATCGTGGAGGTAGGCGGCATCACTGATGAGTCGCGTTTCACTGGCGCTGAATACATACCTGCTGAGCTGGTCATGTGCGGCCGCTCGAAGGATTTGCCGGGTCAGATCCCGCACCATGTAAGCGTGACCAGATGGATTGGTGAACTGGTTCTTCTGGACGGACTGGACCATCTGATCCACTTTGCTTCTCACTCGCTGTTCCATAATGATGCTCCTTTATTTGTTGAGATAGATTGATACTGCCGAATGGCAGCTGCAAGGATGGTGAAATGAATGACACGCGATATCCGGCTCCTGCTAAGGACCTTGGAGTCGCCGCACGCTGCGGTAAAAGTGCGTCGTAAAGGCAATGCCTTCATCGTAGATCCCAAAATTGAAGAGCCAGTCATCGTTGTGAAGGCCGGCACGAAGTTGATCCCACTTGATATAAACGAGCGCGTGGTAGATCCAGATGGCAACGAAGTGCCTGCCACAGGGCGGTTCTACCGCTCGGCCGAGACGATCGACCCGTTCCACCTGATATTTGACATGTTCTAATGTCCAGGCCGACCACAAAAAGAATGGGGGGGCAGACTCGCCTTGAGTCTGCCCCCCTGCTTGTTAGGGCTGCCTAGAGCTCCGGGTGGCGCTTACTGGCCGCCAATGATGCCCACATATTCCGTTCCGGGACCGAACCGCTCGTCATGGCACTCCGTCAGCATCTCCAGAGGCAGAATGTCTCCGGACTCCATGATGCACAGGTACTGGATGGCAGGATAAAGCGCCTCGCCATCCTGCTCCATGTGGGCGGCCAGACCCTTGCAGGGGATCACAGCCCGGATGACGTTCCGGCCCTCGAAGTCCAGGCCGTCGGTATCCACATTGGTGTACCGCTCACCATCATCGGTGATGATCGTACAGGTGCCATCCTCGTGGTCGCTGATGACTTTGACGTGATCCAGGTTGAGGTAGATACCTCCGATATTGATGAATCTGCTCATTGTTGTGCTCCTTTCCGGGCGGGCCATACGCCCGCCCTATCCATTTGGTTTGTTCTTTCTGATATGGAACTGGGGCCACAGCGTATCCGCCATGGCCCCAGGCATACCCTATGGGGTGAAGATTTAATAGCCCGTCTGGGGCAGAGGTGTAATCGGCTGGAACCTGCGCACGATGGTCACCCAGTTGCTCATGGCCGTCTGCCATTCATTGAGGTACTGGCCGCCCACATCGCTGCGGTTGATGATCTGATAACCATTGGAGACGGTACCCTTCACCTGCACCTGGATGCTGGGCTTGGTTACGGAGGAGAAGCCGCTGGCGACGGTGCCAAACTCAAAGCGGATATCCGTAACGTATTCGCCCTGGGACAGGCCCAGAGCGGCCGCACTCAGCTTGACAGAATAGTTGTTCGTAGTCAGCAGGTTGCTGGCAAGCACGCGGTAGTCGTTCACATTGGTCTTGAAGGTGATCCGGTAGTAGAGCCGCTGATTATAGGTGCCCGTCGTAAGACTCATGGCGTTGGTTGCATCAGTGGGCAGCCGGTCATGCCAGTAGAAGTTGTTGAGCGCCACATTCGAGGTGTTGGCAATGTTGGAGAAGTCATACCACATGGTTGTTCCCGGCTGTACTTCGTGATTTCCGGTCTTCTTGATGGTCACACCAAGATTGGCCGGCTTATCATACTGGCTCAGCTTGATGATTTGGCCGGGATACTCGATCTCCGCCTCCATTTTCTCGCTGTTGATCTGGTAGTATGCGGGGGCAGACACCTCGGTCACATAGTAACGGCCCAGGGGCAGCGGATCAGAAGCCGCAACGCCATGCGCATCGGTGGTGATGTAGCCAACTACCATGCCGGATCTGGCCTGCGTGATCTCATAGACGGCGCCTTCCAGAGCCGCGCCGGCGGGGGCGCCCGTGATTGTATTGGCCTCCTCAGCGTACTTACGCACCTGGATCTGGCCGGTCACTGCGGTGTTCTCCCAGGTGATCTGAGCACAGTGGCCGCGCTCAACATACACGGTCTTGTACTCCTCATCCAAGACATACCCCTCAGCGGCCTCCAACTCGCGCAGGTAGTATTTGCCGGGAACCAGCTCGTCATCGATCCAGATGTAGCCGTCCTGATCTGTCACATACTCACCCACAGGATTCTTACCTGCATCGTACAGAATGAACTTGACCCCGTAGATACCTTCTCGGGTATCCGCATCGATCTTATGGATCATGATGGAGGACATACGCTGATTGGTGATTTCCAGGGTAGCCATCTCGCCATCCTTCACACAGACATAAGCGGGGGTGTCGTCCAGCTGGTATCCGTCGGCAGCTTTGAGCTCCGTCACCTGATACCAGCCGCTTTCCGCTTCGGGCAACGAGATGACGCCATTACTGTCTGTGGTGTAGGTGCCGATGATCTCGCCATTCATCTTCCGCACTTCGAACTTTACACCCGCAATGCGGGCGCCGGTGTCTTCATCGGACTTGATGATCTGAAGACCGCCGGAGGGGGTGTTGTAGAAGGTCAAAGTCTGGGTATCGTCTGGCCGCACCACAACGGTCTGGCTGCGAGTCGTCTCATCGATGAGGTAGCCGTCAGGGGCCTGCACCTCCGTTACGACAAGCGTGCCGGTAATGCCACCGATCGTGATTTGGCCGTTCTTATCCGTTGTATATAACCCGTTGCTGCTCAGCTTACCACCCTCAGCATCCACAAAAGAACCGTCGGCATAGGTGATTTTGAACTGGGCGCCTTCCAGGGGTTCCTTTGTAATGGAGTCAAGCTTATGGATGATCAGTCCGCCGAGTGGCTGATTGCGGAATTCCACCGTCATGGTCTCGTTGGATTTGATCTTGATCGTCTGAGGTGTGTCGTCAAGGAGGTAGCCATCCTTGGCTCTGGTCTCCTTCACAATGACGGTGCTGCCAGGCTCCAGACCATCAATACGGATGGTGCCCGCACTGTCGGTGACGAACTTGCCATTGGCATTGCCGATGACACCGCCATCACTGTTTGTCACGAGGAACTCGACATCCGAGATGGGTGCGCCCGTCACTGCATCCTTTTTAGTGATGAGCAGGGACCCCATTTTATCGTTCCCGAAGACGACCGTGATGGCATCCTGATCCTCGCCGCTCAGGTACACTGTTTGGGCGCTATCGTTGATGACATACCCGTCCGGAGCAGAGATCTCCTCAACCACATAGGTGCCGGCCTCCAGGCCGGTGAGTACGATGGTTCCGTTGGAACTGGTCTGCCGCTCTGCGATCACAGTGCCGCTGGTCCCGCTGGTTCCGCCCAGGAATCGGACGCGGAACCATGCGCCCTCCAGGGGCGCGCCTGTATCAGCGTCCACCTTCTTGATGACAATGGCGCTGAGCGGAGTATTCTCGAAGGTGAGCGTCTTCTGGGTACCGGCCTTGATGTAGCACTCCTGCGTTGCAGGGTCCTTGATGGCATACCCTGCCGCCGGCTCCAGTTCCGTGACTCGGTACCAGCCGTCACGGAGGTTGTCCAGCTTGATTTGGCCGGACTCATCTGTGTAATAGGTGCCGAGGTCATTGATCTCGCCCTCAAAGGTGTCGTTGCTCGCATAGGTGATTTGGAATTTTGCGCCCTTGATAGCATCGCCCGTGATCGAATCGACCTTCAGAATAGTCAGGCCGGGCTTGGGATAGTTCTGGAAGCGGACCGTACCCGTGCGATTGGGCTCCAGTGTGATGAGCTGGTGCTCGTCGTTGAGCAGGTAGTTGTCCGGTACGGACTGCTCCCAGACTTCATATACGCCCGGGTCCAGCTTCTCAATGAGCGCCTTGCCTTCCGCATCCGACTTCACCGTTGTAAGCGTGGAGGAATCCACCTTCTTGACGGTGAATGTGACACCCTCCACCGGTGCCCCGGTTATGGCATCCGTCTTGATGATCTCCAGGTTGGGCTTGCGGTCGTTGGACACCACCAGCTCGCTGACTTGACCGGGGAACAACTCAACGTGATATTCCGTGGGATCGATGACATATCCCTCCGGCGCCTTTGTCTCCTGGACAGAGTAGATGCCGGGCTCCAGATCCTCAATGTTGATTTCACCACTGGCATCGGTCACGCGATCAAGGTAATGCGTTCCATCCTCGATTTTCGCAATCCGGAAAGTGGCGCCGCCGAGACCCTCACCAGTAAAGCTATCGAGCTTCACCAGCCGGAAGGAAGGCTGCTTGGTGTTGGTGAAGACGAACTCCGCGTTTTCATTGCCATTGATTTGGATTACACGGGTGGCGTCGTCAATGAGATAGCCATCCGGGGCGGACAGCTCTGTGACCAGGTATGCTCCAGGCTCAAGGTTGGTCAGATCCACCTCGCCATTTTCGTCGGTCACATATTCTTTGGAGAATGTGCCGCCCACCTGTTCAATGCGGAATGTGGCGTTGGGCAGCGGCTCAAGACTGGTAGCATCCAGTTTTACCAGATGAATGCCAGGCTTCTGCTCATTGAAGAAGATGAGCTGAAGGATACCATCTCCACCTTCCAGCTCAATCTGCTGCGGTGTGGAGTTGATGACATGGGACTCGTCGGTCGCTACCTCTTTGACCAGGTAGGTACCCGGCTCCAGATCAGTCAGGAGGATCTCACCAAACTGGTCCGTCGTATACTGGCCAAGCGATTGCGTGTCTTTGAAGATCTCAAAGGTGATATCCGGCAACGCTTCCTTTGTCTTGCTGTCATACTTCAGGATGCGCAGTCCGGGCTTCTCCTCATTGACGATTGGCACACTGACGGTGTCTCCAGGGACAACCGTCTGCGTGTAGACCGTATCATCCTTCAGGTAGCCATCCGGGCTCTCAATCTCAGTGATGCGATACGCGCCCGGCTGAAGTTCATCGAAGATGGCCACGCCGGCGGCCCCGGTCTCCTGCGTGTATTTGGCGCCCGTCTCAATGTGCTCAATCTGAATCACAGCGCCGCTCAGCGCCATGCCGGTGTTGGAGTACTTTCGTACCTCCAGGGCGCCGTAGGGATCATTTTCAAATGTCAGCGTAGCCTGCTCACCGTAGACGACGGTGACATTCTGTGCCGGCTCTTCACTCAACAGGTAGCCCTGGGGCGCCGAGCGTTCGTAGACGGTGTAGTTGCCGGCAAGGTACAGAGGGATGACGATCTCGCCTCGGGAATTGGTGGCGAATGTGCCGATCGTTGCACCTTCCGGATCGACGACCTCAAAGACTGCGCCGCGAAGCGGAATCTCAGTGCCAGACTCAAGCTTGATGATCTTCAGGCTGGTTTCGGGCGTATCCTGCTCAGGATCGCTGGTGTAGGTGCTGTATGTAGTCAGATTCAGCGGAATAGTGGGATCCGTATCGACCATGTAGTTCTGGAGATTGCCGTACTGATCGGTCTCTGCACAGACAGCATAGTAGACGCCATACTTATAGACATTGGTTTTGAAGGAGAGTTGGACGCTCCCGGATTCCCCTTCAATGGACTCCGCCGGATACAGAACCTTGAATTTTCCGGCGTATCCGTTGCCTGTGCCCTCTGTGATGATTTGGCTGATCTCGCGGTTATTCATATCCACGATTTTTGTTCCCTCGGGAACCGCAGAGGGATCAGAGAAGGCGACATTGATGATATAGTCGCATACCCAGGTCTCCGAGGTAACGGTAAAGACCTGCTGATAGTAGTCCTTACCATCCACCGTCACCGGGTACGCCACATCCTGATCGGCCTCAGACACAATGCCGGGCGTGAGCACCTTCGTCCACGAGGTGCCCCGGCGATAAATGTCCTTCGCGGCCGCCAGGATCTGATTGGCGCGCTGGAGTTCCACCCCGGTCAGCGAGGGATTGACCTTGAGATTGTTGATGTCCCAGTTGGAAAGCAGATAGCACCACAACGCCATTTTGGTCGCATAATAGGCGTGGTATTTGTTTTCCAGGCCCAGTTCCTGAAGGCCGCGAGTCGGATACCCGTTGGCCACGATACCCACGACTTTCGGATCGCTGCCCCGTTGCTCGGCAATATATTTGATGCTCTCGCCTTCCGGTACAGACTGCGGCACGCCGTAGATATTCGGGTTGACACAGTATGCAGGGATCTCGCGCGTTTGGCCATTGCGGTCAATATAGTTGTAATAGGTGTAGATGAGTTCCCGGTTCCGTCCGTTGATGGACAGGTAGCTCATGGTGACTCCGCCGTTGTAGATGTCGATCTCGCCGAGCGCCTCCTCCACACTGTCAGCTGCAAAGGCAGCGGTGGGGAGCATTCCGAAGAGCATAACAAGTACGAGAAGGACGGAGATAATACTTTTTTTCATTGTGATTCCTCCGTAAATCAGTAGGAGGGGGTGGCAACACCCCCTTCCAGGTCAAATGGGGATAAAAAAAGCGATGTGCCTTTCGACACATCGCTATCTGCGGGGTGCGAGTTGTTAATTTGTGTAGACGTAATACTCTGTGTACCGGAATGCACCATCACAGTAGACATCCCAGGCCTCAAAGTAGTAGTTGCCCGGAGGGCAGGAATTAAACAGCTCAGTGATTTGCTCCGACCGCCATGGCCAGAAGCTGTAGGCGCTCACATCGTTTGGAACCGATAGATAAACCCGGACCAGAGGGCTGCCATCTGCTCTCGTGACTGGCTTGCCATTCTGCCAGGTCTGCGGGTTGGCTCCAATGGCGTTATAGAGCGTGTACTGCATACGCCGGGTCTCATAGAGGTTTCGCATGAAGAGGTACTCCCGTCCGCCAGAAGTGAAGTGACGTGCTTCTGCCGCAGGCAGTTCCGGGTCGGGAAGCAAGCTCCAATCGCAGGTTGCTGCGGGCAGGGCTGCCGTTTCTTCCGTTGCAAACATACTGTTGTTGTACTTGGTCACATCTGTGATCTCATAGAGATAGCCATCCTGGCAGGTGATCTGATCGCCTACCTTCGGCACATACCGTGTCGTACCGGAGGCATGGACCCCATTGTCCAAACCGGCTCCCTCGCCCTGATAGCCAACGGTAGTGTCGATTTGGATGCTCGCAGTTTCCGGATCCCATTCGACCCCAAAGTCCACCAAGTCTGCAATGTCGCGGAGTTTGAAGTAATTGTAACCGCCAATATTGTATGCGGTCAGATCCACACGGGTTCCGTCCACATAGATTGGCGCCTGATTGAGCGTTGCCTCCACTGTTTGCACGAATGCGGTAGCTGCGCCGGTGCCGGTCACGAAGAAGACACCGAGCAGCAAGCCTACGATGAAGTTGAGTTTACCTTTCATGCATATCACCTCATAGATTGTTTTCCAGCCCTCTCTACAAGGTTGTCCGCCGGTCTTTTACCGATTGTTGCAGCTTTGGAGTCCGCGCTGGAAAATTTCCTCCCGGCTGGTGATGTGATCACGTTCCAGAGCCTTGATGCGCTCGAAATCGGCCTGCGTGACCATGATACGGACCGGGACCTGCTTCGAAGTGGTTCCGGACTTGGTGCGATACTCGCGGCTGCGGGCTTTCTTGCTGTTCATAGTATTCCTCCAAAACTCTTTATCGGATCTCTACGGCCTGAACACACAGGCGCAGAGAGGGCTGGTTCTTGATACAGGTGATGAGCGTGATGCGGTTGTCTCCCATCTCGTTGAGATAGGAGTAGTCGGTGTTGGAGATATTGGCTACTGTCTGGACTTCATATGTCCGAGTGCCCTGATTCGTCTGGTAGGTGACGATATCCCCGACCTTCACGTCCTTGAGCTCGGCGAAGTGATCGACTCCGTTGCCACGGTTGTGTCCGAACAGGCCAACATTTCCGGTCCAGCAGCCGCTTCCTGGATAGTGGCCGGCGCCCTTCGCCATAGAGCTGTCCGTGGCACCCTCGTAGACCTTGGCACTAAGTCCAACTCTCGCAATCGACACAGTGCCGAGACTGCCATCCGACTGGAGCAGCTGAGCAACCGTGACGGTGGGCTGATACGTAATATCAATGGAGCCGCCGCCCGGGATAATGGCACTGCCGTAATCAAGTTCCGGATAGTCGTTGCTGGAGTCGGAGAGTCCATACTGGGTGTTGCCGTCCAGATAGGGATTATTCAGGGAAGACTCCAGGAAGTCCTGGGCAAGGCCATACTTGATCTCCGGGATATCGTAATCGATCTGATTGGGGCCGCCGTAATTGTAGCTGCTGTCATACAGATCCTCGTAATTGGTGCTGTCATAGTAGCCGGTCTCGCCGGCTGTGCTGAATTCATAATCAGCGGCACTTGCGCTCACTGCCATGCCCAAGGACAGGCAAAGCGCAAGGCACAAAGTCAGTACTTTCTTCATTGGTGTTCCTCCTCATATTCGTCGTCCGCCGGCGAGCCGACATCCACCTTGAACCAGTAAGGCCCATTGACGGTCCCCACCGTATGGCTGAAGATCTCGTCGAAGTAGCGGATGCTGACCGTCTGGCCGAAGAGCTTGCGGGCAATGGCCTCGTCCACTTCGATGGCGATCACGCCTTCAGGGACATTCTTGAGGCTGTCGATTCGGAGCTCCGGGCGTTTCGCCTTGAGGAGGAGTCTGCCGCATTTATCGTACTCATTGCCTTTCCCTGTTGCGGCATACACCGTACAGTTCTTACGCAGCAAGGTCATGATCAGCAACAGGAGGCCGGCAGCAACGAGAACCGCGCCGAGAATGCCAACTGCCATGAGAGGCACAGGGGATTCTTCCGGCTCCACATCTATGACAGTACCCAGATAAGTAACGGTGTATTTGATGCTGGAGACGCCGGAAGTGCTCACAGTGCCTACATAATCGGCTGTCGTGATATAGCCTGTGGCCGTTTTACTGTAGGCGGTCCCGCTGTAAGTGGCAACGGCGGCATAGGTGGCAGGAACCAACTCATCCCCGACGAGAGCGGTGCTCTCAACAGACCAGGTAATGTTGGAAAGGCTCAGAGTGCGGCCATCCTTAACCACGGTCTTATCGATGTAAGTGGAGTCGTTCCGATCCAGCCCGGTATAGTTCTTCGTTGCCGTGACCGTGTAGCTGCTGTCCTTATAACCTGCCACCTCGGTATGGATGGTGCTATGGTCCAGGGCCAGCGTGCCTGCGGCAGTTCCGTCATCGTACTCGATCGTAGGTTCCAGCTCTGCGAGGATGTCTTCCATATTCTTCGAGGAAGTCGTTACGGTGACGGTCTCGGTATGGAGATTTTCCTCATTGAAGGTCTGCTCCTCCTTGGTGGTGCTGCTGTAGGTATACAGGTAGCCATCATATTCAAAGTCTTCTTCCACCAGATCCTCAGGGTTCTGATCGGGAAGAAGAGTATAGACCTTGATCGCAAGCTGCTGTCCGTTCAGATTCTGATAGGTAATGTCATCAGCAACATAGCTGGCTGCACTGGCATTCACACCGAGACTGAGACAGAGCGTGATGGCTAGGACCAAGGCCATAAACGGTTTTTTCATAGCATAGAATTTCCTTTCTTCAAATAATGTGGGCGCTATGTCGGCTCGCGCGGCGCCAGATGCTCGCGTCCATGCTTATACTCCGTAATGCAGTCGCACAGGATCTCCGTGAGGAGGTCCGGACTCAGAGCATCCGTAATCCAGAGGCATTGTCGGTACATGTAGATGATGCTGCTGTCGGTAAGGACCAAGGTATGCCACCCTGTTACAGATTCGCTGTTGAGTTCGTTGGCAGTGCGATACATGTCCTGCTCATGGCCGGCCGCAAACAGGATCTTGTCCGCCACAATGACGGACAAGATTGGCTGAGTGCGAATCATGGATACCAGAATGAGACATTCCGTATCCTCATCCTTATGGATGGCAACATAGGTGTCGCCCCGTTCTTCCACGATATTGAGGCATGCGCGAATGACTTCACGGCAATGGCTGAAGTTCCTGCTTTCAGGGCTCTGCATGGTGATCACCTCAATCTGGAATGCTTTTTGATGATGCGAGTCACCAGGCCGAAGGCCATGCCGTGCTCCATATCCACGCTCCGGACCAGGAAGCTCACGGTGTCCAGTTTGGCGGGGATCTCTTTGGTTCGGTAGGTCATGGTCTTGGCATTGACGCCGGTCTGGAGCCGAATGAAAATGACCCGTTCGCGGACGCCAGTAACAACGCCATAGTAATTGCTGCCAGGGACCAGCTTCTTCAGTGCGGGGAGATCCGGATTCTCGCTGGCCGCCTTGACGGAGAGCGCAACAGAGTACGCTCCGGTCTCCTCATCCCGGTTGATCTCCATCACCTTCGCAACGACCAGGTCGCCGGCGGCGTAGAGGTCGCTCACATCGGAGAACCACTGCCAGGCAAGGTTGCTGGCGGGGATTTCAGAATCGACGCCAATCGCCTCAACCGTGATCCGGTTATTACCCACGCCGATGACGCGGCACGCAACACGGCTGCCGACTTGGACTCGCTCCGTGGCATAGTACCGCGCCTGCCGCTGCTTCAGAGCGGCACGCCGGCTTCCGACTGCCGCCCGATTGATGAAATCAACGCCGGCAAGCATAATGTCGATGGTGGCGCCCAGCATACGGTTGAGACGGATCTGATACCGGATGGGGGGTGCAGTGCCTTCCGGCCAGCTGTCCATAAACATCTCATTGCCGGGGACCAGAATGCGAAGTCCCTCAAAATCGACGGCACAGACGATATTGCCGTTCTCCAGTGTCTCAATGCCACTGACGACGCCAGTGAGGATCTTGCGGGTATGGAGTGCGCCGGAAAGGTAGTTCCACTTGACATCTTCACTGTCTTCCGGTGTGATGCCCCGTTCCTGGTCGTTGAGCTCCAGAATGTCGCTGTTGCTGGTAAGGCGCTGTTGAGCACTACCGGTGGGAGACTCGCGATTCACCGTGCTCTCCAGCTGCTCGGGGGTCTGCTCGGGGACCTGCTCGGTCTCCGTGACTTTTTTTCTGGGGGACATGCGTTATCCCTTCCTTTCTTTGAGTATTTCATTTAAGTTGACGCTGCGGCCAATCGCCGCATCGGCATCCTTGGGCTCAGAGGGGGGAGATGAGCCCTCCGGTTTGGGCCGGCGGTTCTTTGGCGCAGGGTCAGCGGAAATGACGCTTTGGGGTTGTTCAGATGAAGAAACCCGGCTGGCGTTCTTCCAGTCGGGCTCATGAAGGATTGCTTTGGCACTCTTCAGTTTTTTATAGTCAGGATGCCTGGAGTAGTCAAAGCGCTGTGCTCGCAGTACTTTTTGTCCACGCACGAAAATCAGTTCTTCGTCTGGTTGGAGGCGGAGCACCTCGTCAGGTGTCAGAAGCTGGCGCCTGCCAAGGGAGTTCGTCTTCCGAAATCGCGGGGTGTAGTTCGTGATATGCATGGTGTTGAGCTCCCGCGCCTCACTTTCGACCTCTACGGATGCTGTACCAAGACGCTCGCTGAAGTAATTTGCAGTGAGCATGTCCGTACAACCGAGGAAGACTGTGGTATCACATGAGCCCAGGATCTCTTGCCACTGATCGTCCGGATATCGATTCCGCATCTGACCAATGTTCTGAAAAAAGACGGCCACGGATACCCCGCGAGAACGAATGGTACTGCACTTTTTGGTGAAATCCAAAATAGTACAGGCGTTCGGGAACTCATCAAGGATGAACTTGACCTTGGTGTCGAGCACACCGCCCTTGCCGTATGCATCGGCATAGCGGATCAGGCGAATGAAGAGGAAGCTGAAGAACAGAGAACTTAAAAACTCAAAGGTGTTGTCCTGATCGGATACGATACAGTAGTACGCACATTTCTGCTTCCCGGGGAGTTCCAGGTCAATCTCATCGTAGGATGTAATGCTGCGGACAAGCTGTGCCTGCATTACCTGGAGCTTGCTGCCCAGTCCGATAATCACGCTGGTGCGGACTGTTTCGCTCGCCTGCATGAAAATGGAGAATGGAGCAAATGCCGGTGAAGGCGGCAGCATCTCACCGGTAAAGGAATTTGGATGCTCCCGCTTCACGCTGTTCATGATTCGTGTAAGGCTGCGCTCATTCTCGGTTGTCAGCATTTCATACACCTGGCCAAGGTTTCGTTTTTCAGGCGGCATTTCCAGTGAGACATAGAGGACGAGTGCCTTCAGCAGGTTGAGCTCGGCATTATACCAGAATGCATCCCGGGAGTCCCCACTCGTATTGCTCAGGACTATGTCACAAAAGGTCTGGGCCATGATCTCACTGCCACCCACCTCGCTAAGACAGTTCCAGGAATCGCTGTGTTCCATCTCGATGAGGTTGAATACGCGAACTATATAGCCCTGCTCACGGAGGAATTCGCTTGTGGATTCGTAGAGCTCCGATTTGGTGTCTGTGATGATCACCGACTCTCCCCGTTTGGCTGCCTGCAAAATCAGATTGCGGGAGATGCTTCTGGACTTGCCTGTTCCAGGTGCGCCGCAGACCGCAAGGCTCTGGTTGAGTCTTGTGTTTCGAGGAAGCGTGATGACTTTCCCGCCCGTTGTCATACCGAGGATATCTCGGTCTGTTTGTGCAGGTGAGGTGATGTCGAAATAGGACTTGGCCTCCCGCTCGTCCATAAAGGCCGCTGTTCCATAACTGCCAAAACTTGATATGGTGAGGTTGCGCTCCTGATCCGTGATCCCGCCTCCGCCCCGGCCAAGGCGTAGTCCGAAGAAACAAAGTAAGGCTACGCCGACAACAACAATGCCGATGGAGATAAGCCCCTCCGGGAAGTGGAGTAAGGATGACAGAACCGCATCCAACTCCAGAGAAGGAAGGCCTGGGGATGTTCGGTAATCACTTCCCGCTGCCTTCCATGCGTTGATATTGATGATAAACTGGGTAAGTATACCGGCGGCATAGAGTAAGATGGGAACCAGAATGGCGATGCTGATCGCACCCGCCGCTTTCTTTTTCATGAGGTATCACCGCCTTTCATGACCCGCACTTCCGTGGGGGTCTCTACAATAGATTGAATGGTATTGAGCTGATAGTCATAACAGAGCACGATTGTCGGCTCATCAAAACCACTCTGATAAGCGCTCAGGTTAGAGAAACTGAATAGATCGCAGGTATATCCGAGGACAACCGGCCGGCGGCGATCTGGAGTGAGCGCATCATAAAACTTGGTCCCGAGAGGTGGAATCATTCCCTCCAGTGCTCGCCGGTTAATCTCCAACTGCTTTTGGGGATTGATGATGATACCGAGGAGATCATCCCCATGGTGGTCATTTGTGACAAAGAAGATGTTGTTGTACCGGTTCGAGAGCGTGAAGTACCGGCTGGAACCGCGCCCCTCTACACGCATGAGTTTCTTCGCCACTCCTATCTTTGTGCCGATGATCACCTCACTGAACACTTCGCAGCAGATACCACGTATCCGCAAGACTTGTTCGACTGCGGCCACCATATTCTCCTCGGTGCCGGCAAGCCAGTACATTCTGGTATGCCCGGTGTGATAGAGGCAGTAGCAATAGCGCCCGTGGACAATGACTCCAAGGAGTCTGGATGATTTGGCGACCGTTTTCATATTGGGATCCGCTCTGTTTCCACGCTCCTGGATCGCTTCTCGTAACTCCTGTGTGGAAAAGAAGTAGTATTGTTCTGGATCATATGGAGTTGAGGAGGCCAGCGGATTAGCCAACAAACTTGGCTTCTGATCTGGTAAGAAAATTACTCCCGCATTCCGGGCCATAATGAGCGCAATCGCCTGAGCGTGATACCGCAAGATCCTCTCCCCGACATTCCGCGACCCAGCGCCAGAGTCCTGCTGAGCCATGACATAGGGCAGCGCTCCCGGATCCCTCTGCGCTATATACTCAAGCCCCAAAGAAGTCAATCGCAGTGAACGGACCACCCGTTGCCTGTACTGAACACGATATACGGAAATATACCCCCTCTTGATCGCCTCATACTTTACATGCCGATTCCAATCAGGATGCCCGCAGATCCGATCGGCAAGCTGAGACGGAAATTCCCGACAAAAGCCGACATACCACAGGAGCTCAAGCATCCGATTATATTTGCCGACAAACAAAAAATGCACCTCCTTCGAGCAGCAACATGATAAGGAACAGACTGCCTTGAGGCTGCCGGAGTCAAGAATTTGCAATTCATAGAGCATTCAATTCTTTGCACATGTAGCCAAAAACACCCCGCATTTTTTGAGCTGCATTTTCATACCGTTTTCCGGGCCCTCTGGAGCCAGTGTGCGATGCGCTTTATTTTTCATACCATTTTCCGACCCAGTTTTTTTGCGGAATTAGGTATCAAATTTGAGGTGTGTTTCGGCCCATTCCGGCAGGGATTCCGGTATCATCAGGAAGAACTCAGTGGCATCCCTTTCGGCCATCTTCGTGGTCTGGAGCACCGTGCAGAGGAGGCCGCTGTCATTGGTCAGGAAGATGGACTCGATGACGTCGAGATAGCGTTTGGTCTCAATGTTGTCGTAATCCCGGACACGCCGGACCCCCAGTGCCTCGTCATATTTGTGGACGATGCAAATCACACACCGCTCAAAGCGCTCCATGGGATCTTTGGCCTGGAAGCGAAGCAGACAGCTACGCAGGGGCCTTGCCAAATAGAGCGTGTTGTCCCGCGGATTCCGCTTGGGCAGGATGGCCGGCACCGTGATTTTTAACCACCGGCTTTCCTCCTCGATCTTGATCCCCATTGCTTCAGCGACCGCCTCATAGAGCACACTTGCATTTGCCCAATCCGTTCTGGCAGCCAGGCTGCGAAGGTTCACAGTCGTCTGTTCCGCGTTGCGAACCAGGCTATACATCTCGTTATGAGGGTTGTATCTCGGCATATCTTCAAGGCGATGTGCCAACCGGAAGAGCTCACCGCTCATCCTTTCATACTCGGAGGCAACCTCCAGGAGCACTTCCATGTATTTTCCCGTAGCCATGCTGCACCTCACAGTTCATAGGATCCCGTCACACCGTCTTGGCCGGTGACCAGGAGAAAATCGTTTTTCATTCTCCGCTCCACCATGTTCGCATCATTGATGGAGCGAACGACAAGCAGCCGCCGCACACTATCCGGCAGTTCAAATGCACTGTCGTTGATCAGCGTCAGTGACTTTTCAGTGACTGGGATCAAATCATAATCATAATTCGTTGCGGAGACCGTAAGAAGAGCCGGCATCTCGCCGGCACAGAAATCAACGATACTGTCTTTGATGCTAATAAGCGCCCAAAAACAGGAAACGCTGCTTTCAATGTCGATTTTGTCCGTCGAAAGCCGATTTGATGCCAGGTATTTCGCGTCCTGGGTAGTGAACAGCATCCCCTCCATATGGAGCCGGTTTATGATCTTCCCATATGTCTTGGGGGTGAGGTGCGAGAAGAGTTCCCGCATCTGACGTACCTCCACAACGCCAAAAATTGATATCAGCTTTACCATGACTGTAAGCTCCTTGCCTCGATATTTGCTGGCAAAGGACATTGAATTCCACCTCCGATCGTAGAGTATCGGTGACATTGAACGCAGTATGGAATCTCTTTTTCGTTCAACGCCGCCGATATGTGAGTAATGGGTTCTGCTTGGCAGCAAAGATTAACGCACAGCGTAATTGGTCATGTGTGTTGTTGTACGATCTGGCTCAGCTCATATCGGTCTGTGGTGATGAGCTGCTTCTCCAGAGTTGATGCCTTGAATTCAACGGTGATGTGATTGCTATTGGTGGAAATCAGCCCATTCCCTCGCTCGAAGCGGATAATGTTCGCAATTTCCGCATCCGTGAGCTTCAGAGCGTCCTGAACGCGCATGGCCTCATCATCCTCCAAGTTCAGGATGATTTTGGTTTTGGCGTTATTGATGATTCCCTTACCGTACTTGCCGCCATCCAGGGAGAAGAAATCGGACAGGTCCTGCGTCGCACAGACGGCGCTGCCGCCATAACCCCGGATGATTTTGAATACCTCCAGAACAAACTCCGCCGCCATACTGTTGCTGGAGCTGCCAATCAGCTGCCAGACCTCATCCAGAAAGATGGCCTTTTCTTTTGTCCGGTCTTCCTTCGCCTTATCCCAGACAAAGTCCAGAGCGACGAACATGCCTACCGTCAGCAGATCGCCCGTCAATTCCGAAATATCCAGGACGGTATACGGATTGGAGAGATCAACATTGGTCTGCTGATTGAAGGTTTTCGCGGAACCATGGACCAGGCGATTGAGAATATTGCCCATGCGCTTGGTCTCCGGGGATTCTATGAGCAGGTTATAAACATCTTCGAGAATGGGCATTTCCCGGTACTTTCCGGGATTGTCCGGATCGATCAACGAGTCATTCTCGTGCGTGATACCCTTGAGCGCATAGGTTCGAATGAGCGTTTCGTCCAGGAGCTGACGTTCCTCATGATTCATGTCGGGGATCAGCAAGCCAAAAAAGATGTGTAGCTGTTGGATCTTTCTTGCCAGGATGGAGTTCTCATTGACAACCCCATCGATGATGGCATTGGCTGTTTGATCCACGCGCCTGATCTCCATGATGTTGATGCATTGCTTCGATGCCGGGCTGATGGAGATAAACTCACCACCCACATTTTTGCACGCACGGAGAAACTCATGGCCCTTCAGAGGTGCCAGAATGAATACCTGCGTTCCTTTCCGGCGCATTCTCAGAGCGAGCAGCTGCATCGTGAAGGTCTTGCCGGCGCCGGAGGTGCCGATGATGGCCATGTTGGCGTTTTTATAGACACGGGAATTGAAGATATCCACGATCACGAGGCTGTTGTTGTGCTTGTTTACACCCAGCAAGATGCCATTCTCATCAGACATCTCATAGGAAGTGAAGGGATAACAGCTGGCAGCGGCTGAAGTCAGGACATTTCGTTTGCCACGTTCAAACAGTTTTCGATCAAGGCTGCAAAATGGCATGACCGCGCGCATAGCCTCCTCCTGGCGGAAACGGCAGATACGCAGATCCATGTCCTGGGAGATCATAAGCCTGCGGACCTCCGCGACGCGCCATTCCAGGTTTTCCAGGCTGTCGGCCGTCACAGTCACAAGGATATTCATATAGTAAAAGTCCTCGTAATTGGATAGGCCCTGCTTCAGGTAATATCCGGATCGAATTGCACCCTCGATGTCATCGAAGTCCGTATTGGTATCAGATGCGTCCTTGATTCGGCTGCGATTGATACGGATCTGCTGACCGAGCTTTGCCTGGATCCGCTCCTTAGGTTCCCGTTGAAAGTAGAAATCAACATCAATTCCCTCGCCGGCATTGACAAATAGAGATGTCCAGCCAGCAACCACTCTCGAATTGAAACCGCCGGAAGGTACCATGAGATATGCGTGATAAAGCCCATCCATGACGATATAGGAGCCATGTCGGACATCTACACTCTCAGGCGCAATCACTTCCGGAACGGTAGGTTCCAATTCGCTCTGCATGGTAAGGTGGCGGACCTGCACCTGTTTGATGCGCTCATCCAGGGATGTGCGTTCGCTGGTCTCCCGGTTGAAAATCGTGTAGAGGATCTCCAGCAAAAACGCATTCTCATCCTCATGGGTAATGACCACATTGTCACAGTGGAGGAAGTACTGGCGTGCGGTCCTTGCAGCTGTTTCCAAAGTGGAAACCACTTCCGTGTAGTCTGTCTTACGGTTATTGAACGATGGCTCATACTCAAAAATGACCAGGAATCGACGAGTGATGGCCTCCCGGGATCCGATCGTCTTGATCAGATTGTAATAGTCCTGCTGGAGTTCCCTGCACTTGGGGTCATGCTCGTGCTCCATATCCCGCTCAATGGCATTGAGGTGCTTACTGATGTCCGCCTTCTTTGTCAGGACTTTGATCTGCACTTTGACCGGGCTGATTTTGAGCCAACTGGCGAAGGCTGTGACAATGTTCTTCTGCTCTCGGACACTGCGCAGGAGGAAGTTGATGGGTTCCACTTCCAGGATCTTGATGTATCGGCCGTCCTTCATATGAATGATGCCGTTACGAATATCGCTGATGGGTACCAAATCGTCAGAAAACGCTTCCTTTTTCGCACTGCGATTGGAGCTGCGTTTCATTGGACGCTTTTGCTCCCTTTTTGGACTTGTGCGGCGCCGGCGAGCACGCTGCATGCGGTGGTAGCGTTTGGGGGAATGATGCTGCTTGATTTTGATTCCGAGCTGCTCAGGTGGATCATGCTGCTTAGCATCTCCACGGGTATGAAGCCTGGGCTTGTCTGGTGCCGATCTGCTTTCCACATCCGACCGGTACAAAGTCCGGCGCTTCATCATCCACTTGACCCAGTTGATGGCGAACTCTGTCAGGGAGTCGCCATCAATTCCAATCACCCCAAATACGCCCAAGGGCAGGGTGATTAGACACAGGATGATAATTCGGACGGTCAGGGAGACGGGAAGACTGATGATTGGAAGGCCTGATAGGATAACAAGCGCGCTTGCCTCAATGGCATTGCGTACCCGAACCATCCCGCCAAACAGCCGCCCGCTGGTTAAGAAATTCGGTGGGATGTAGTAGACATCCCGTTCATCTTTTGCATTGCTCATTTTGCGTCTACCTCTTTTTTGCGGTCTACCTCATCTGAACGCAATGGTTCCAGAGGTTGATAGTCGAACTGACGCTCTCATAAGGATGAGGCTCCGGCACTGCGAAAAAATTTGGAAAGTCGGGTAGCCATACCTTTTCAAACAAGAGCTTCGCCGGCATGATCCCGCAAAACGGACAGGTTTTGCGGATATAAAAAAGCCCGCCGCCTCCTGAAGATCAGGAGGCGGTGGGCCATTGCAGATTTATTCCAGACACAATTGACCGTTTTTGTTCTTATGAAGGCCTTTTCAGGGCTTCTTATTCAGCCGATGATCCAGAACGGACCACCAGATCCAGCGCTTCGGCTTGCTTCATTCAGGATGATGGACATATCCCAGGCCTTATTGGATCGGTCGTAGCTGGCCGGATCAGCAACAAGGATCTCTCCCTCAGATGTCACGCCACGGAGAACAATGAAGTGGCCTGAACTGGTAAAGTGCCCTTTTGTCATGAGGGCAACTACGAGCTTGCCGTCCGCCAGTGCATCCACAATTCTCTGTGGTTCTGATGCCGTACAGCCCTGGCACGGGAGCTCCCAGGCTGCGGCAGCTCCGGGAATCAGCGAGTGGTAGGAACCAGATTTACTGCACCAGTACCCATTCTCATAGGCCCATTGTGCCATATGAGGCGGATCGATCGTTTCTGAGGTCAAACTGGAGACCACAATAGACATTGAAGTGGGACCGCAGGCATATCCGCCGATGTTATCAGTCCCATAGGGAAGATCCTTCCACCGCTCGTCCAACTGGTTATAATAGACGACTTGTGTCTCCCCATCAGTAAAGACAACCCCGTCGTAAGAAAGTCCCATTGCGGAAAACTCCGTTGAGGACAAGACCTGATAGGAGCCATCTCCGAGGAAAACAGACAAATTCTGCGCATAGTTATTGGAGAGCTCCTTCTGGTCATCACTCAGCTGGAATACCTCATCGGCAAAATAGCCCTCACCGTTGTATGTGATGGTGTAAACTCTGACGGTAATGGTTTTCGTTGTCGCTTTCCCCGTTTTAGGGTCCTGGTCTCCCTCAACTTCACGGCTTTCATCCTGATAGGTAAAGGAGTACAATTTGTCCAGGTGTGTACGGAGTATGCTTTCGAGATCCGCTTGGGAAATCGACTCCACATCTGTGTCTTTGCTGGCGCAATACATGGCGACAAAGGAATTTGCGTTGAATACAATGTCTGCTCCGTATGGGTTGCTCACTTCCTTTTCATCGCATCCGGAGGCGGCAAAGTCGGAGTCAATACGGTCCAAGACATCGGTAAGGCCTTCGGAGAGGATCGTGCTGAGCCCCGTATTCAAATCAACCATGTTCTGTGTTAGGACAGTATCGTCTGTGATTGCATTTGGTTCATCTGTTCCGAGTCCAAAGAGTGAGCCGAAAATGACGACCGGCAGCATGACGATCAGCAAGATGGGAAGGAGAAGGATTCCTACCAACACTCCGATCCATTTTTTAGAGTGCTTAACAGCCGCGAGGGCTGCCCCGTGCGCTCCGCCGGTGGCAGCCCCCTTGGCAATATCTGCAATCGCTTTTCCCGTCTTAGCAGCAGCTTTAACGGAAGAGGCTGCGGATTCGCCTCGCGCTCTCTGTTCCTCTGCCATCAAACCCGATCCTTTCTCTTGGGGATTTGCGGCAGCTGTTCGATGATCTTCTCATCGTAGGTGATCTTCCCCGCAGGATCCTCGTGAGGCGTCCGCTGCACCGTAGGCTGAGCGTACTGCTTATACCAGCTCTCGCCATCCACGGTCTGGACTGTCTCGTAGGGGCCGGTAGGCGCCATGTACTGTGCCGCATTATACATGGCAAATTGCCGTTCATCTCCGCCACCGGCAGGCGTTTCATATCCAGTAATTCGCCCACCACCGATTTCGACATCACGGAATGTAGGCGGCTCCGCCGGAATAGAGGGCGAACTCCCAGTTTCCGTGCCATAGGCGCCGGTGGAATGCGCTTCATCTGTGGTTGCCGGTCCTCCGTTGGGGAAGGGACTGCCCGGGATACCGCCGACCGGTGATCCTGCGTTGGGACGACCGCCTGCTGCGGTACCGCCATTCACGGTCACAACATCTTCACCTTCCACAGCGGCATCCACTTCATTTCCAATGATAACCGTTCCAGCAACATCCCCTGCGGGATTGTCAATGAAATCATTTGCGCCAGAACCGGCGGTTCCGGCTCCGCTATAGCCCAGGTAATTCGTCAGTGCCTGCGCAGCCTTCTCTCCTTTAATCGAGCCAACCGTGGCAATGTTGCCTGTGGCCACGGCTCCAACAACACTATTGGCAAACTGACCACCGGCGGCCATACTGGAACCGAACATCGCGCCGCCGATAACACT